>Ga0307987_1000557_pt1 | contig 22032 bp, 23 predicted proteins | sample EllFjometagen181_FD_203157 | JGI IMG/M metagenome (GOLD analysis project Ga0307987, IMG submission 203157) | Marine microbial communities from Ellis Fjord, Antarctic Ocean - #181 | ecosystem: Environmental > Aquatic > Marine > Unclassified | place: Southern Ocean | collected 2014-10-08 | reverse complement strand
CCATCGCGCCCGCGCACTTCGCGGGTGGGCTCCACCTCGCGGCCCTGAAGCTCGTTGAGCAGCGACGACTTGCCCACCCCCGACGACCCGAGCATCACCACGGTGCGGCCGGGCTCGAGGTGGGGCAGCATCTCGTCCCAGCCCCCTGACCAGCGGGTGGTGGTGGTGATCACCGGCACCCCCGGTGCGGCGGACTCGGCGACACCGATAGAGCGCCCGATGCCGGCCGCGTCGAGATCGATCTTGTTGATGACCACCACGGGCTTCACACCGCCGGCGTAGCAGAGCGCCAGGAAGCGCTCCAACCGACGGGGGGCCAGATCGCCCCCCAGGGCGGTGACCAGCAGCGCGAGATCCACATTGGCGGCGAGCACCTGAGCCGTGGTGGCCCGACCCGAGGCCTGGCGCACCAGGGTGGTGGCGCGGGAGAGGCGCTGCACCACGATGACCGGATCCAGGCGCAGGGCCAGCCAGTCCCCCACGGCCATGGGCTCGCGCCAGTGGCTGTCCACGGTCCAGGCGCCCGCGGGAGAGACGATCTCCAGGGTGCTGCGATGAACCGACGCCACTCGCCCAGGCACCAGCCCGGGCTCACCCAGCGCGGCCAGCTCTTCATCACGTGCCGAGGTCCAACCGAGCTGTTCGAGAGTAGGCATGGGCTATCGAACGAAGTCCGCGTTGTCGCGGGGCTCGAGCTTGTAGGCGCTGTAGGTGTACATCAGGGGGCCGGTGACCGAGGTGAAGCTGTCACCCTGACCATAGGCGTCGTCCCAGTAGAAGAACATGTCGTCCATGGTGACGCCGAAGCTGGTGTCGGCCTCGCCGTACTTGTCGGGCACCGAGGTGACACGCAGGCCCTGAAGGGTCACCAGCACACCTTCGTAGGGTTCCCAGTCCGACGGCGTGCTGGACATGGAGGTGGCCACCACCGTGCCGCTGCCGGTCTTCACCACATCGCTCGCCGAAGTGACGGAGATCTCCGTGAGATCGTAGTACTCGGTGACCGCGCCGGTGATGGTCAGCTCATCCCCCTCTTGCACATCCACGAGCTCGGTGCCGAGGTAGACGTAGACACCGCTGTAGGCGCCGCCGCCGGGGTCCTGTACGAAGAACCCACCCGCGCTGGTGGCCACCGTGCTGGTGGCGATGACATCGGGGACGGTGACGATGACACCTTCGGCGTATACGCCCCGCTGCACGTCCTCGACCGTGGCGATGTCGGTGTCGGCGTCGCTGTCCGCATCGGCGTCGGCGTCGCTGTCCGCATCGGCGTCGGCGTCGCTGTCCGCATCGGCGTCGGCGTCGCTGTCCGCATCGGCGTCGGCATCCGCATCGGCGTCGGTGTCACTGTCAGCATCGGTGTCGGTGTCGGTGTCGCCCTCGGAGCACTCGGCCTTGCCGCTGCAGTCCGGATCGTTGCAGTCCACCGCGCCGTCGTTGTCGTTGTCCTTGCCGTCGCTGCACTCGTCGGGGAACGAGCCCTCGGGTGAGCCACAGGCGGCGGCCAGCAGGGTGGGCAGGACGAGTGCGAGGACGGGCAGCAGACGGGGGCTCATGGTCGCTCCGGGCGATGTGTCACCGCGCAAACCTATTCGGCCCGCCGGAACGCCGCACCCAGGGCCGCGCCGAAGATCTCACCCTGGCCCCCGTGATCCTGCCAGGGGAACCGCCTGAGTGGTCGCAGCGGGCCCCCGAGCGGTCCGCCGGTGAAAAGACCAGCAGCTACGCTGGAGACATGAGCTTCCCAACCCGACCTCTCCCCCGCCTCATCGCCCTGTCGGCCTTGACCACCGCACTGTTCATCGGGGTGTGCGTGTGGCTGTCTTCGGCCCTGCTGCTGGCGGTGGCCGCCACGCCGGGGGGCCGCTTCACGGCGCTGGCGTTCGTGCTGGCGGTGCCCGCGGTCTGCGCGGTCCCCTTCGCCCTGTTCTCCCACCGACGCGAGCCAGCGCTGGCGGGGCTGGGGGTACTGCTGGCCCTGGGTGGGCTGTCCCTGGGCTGGGCAGCGCACATCGCCCCGCAAGCCAGCGACGATCCACAGGCCGCCCTGCGCTCGGTCTACCTGGGCGACGGTGGGCACCGGCGCACGGGGCTGGCGAACCTGGTACCCGAGGTGGACCAGTTCACCCTGGGATCCTACCTCATGGGCCACATCGACCTGTACCTGGACCCAGAGCAGACCCTCAGGATCCGCGGCCTGTTCCAACAGATCTACGGCGAGCTGGCCCGGGACCCGGACTTCGCGGCCATGGGATCGGCCATGGGCCACAGCTACCGAGAGCTGTTCGGTCGCTCCTGGGACGTAGGACACATCTACGTCTACGAACCACCCCACGACGACACCCCCCTGCCGGTGCTGGTCTATCTGCACGGCTGGGGCGGGCCCTTCCTGGGCTACCAGTGGGTGTTCAAGCGCTTCGCGGACGAACACGGCTACGCGGTGGTCTCACCCAGCTACGGCATGGGCTGGTGGCGCCAGGACAGCGCCATGGACACCGTGACCCGGGCCTTGGACTGGATCGACCAGCAGCCCGAGCTCGACGGGGAACGCATGGTGCTCAGCGGCCTGTCCAACGGCGGCCCCGGGACGAGCCGAGCGGCCATGGCCTTCCCCGAGCGCTGGCGAGGTGTGGTGTTCATCAGCGCGGTGATGGACGAGGATCACATCTTCGGCCTGGGGGAGAGCCTGGCGGCCCACGACACCCCCGTGCTGGTGATCACTGGCGACGCCGAGCGCCGCATCCCCATCGTGTACACCGAGGCCAGCGCGCAGTCCCTGGGCATGGTGCACGACCGCGTGCAGCTCGAGGTCTTCGAGGGCGAGGACCACTTCCTGCTGTTCAGTCAACCCGACGCTGTCATGGCGCTGTTGGGGCGTTGGGTCGAAGGGGAAGTGGGCCCTTCGGACACAGCATCTCGAACGAGCCCACCACCGCTTCCAGGGTCTTGACGTTGGGGTCGGTGGATGGGAACAGGGCGTCCCCCGCCAGCGCGGCCAGCGCCGCCTGGGCCTCGGGACCTTCCGTGTTGCGCGGTAGCAGGCGGAAGAACAGCTTGCCTTGCAGACGCTCGAGCTTTGTGCCCTTCAGGGAGATCGTGCCCTCGTAGTCCCAACCGAAGCCGTGCAGCTGGAAGGGACCCATGGCGGCCTCGAGCTCGGCCACGGTGCTGCCGAGGCCCAGCCCGCTGGGGTCGCGGATGCCTTCGCCTAGCACCCGAATGCGCTCGGCGCGCAGCCGATCACCGTCGATCCACACCACTTCTTGGGCCATGGGGGTGCCCTCGCTCACGACGGTGGCCGTCCCCACTTCGCCCTCACCGAGATCCACTTCTCGGTCACTGATCTGCTCGGGGCCGAAACGACGGGTCATGGTGGCCCGGGTGCTGCGACATGAGACCCGGGGGTCGATCTGCTGCGGGGCAGCGGTCTTGCCCGGGGGCCCCACCGGGATCATACGGGGCTCGCCCATGGGAATCACCTTGGCGTTGGCCGGAGGTGTGAAGGGCTCCTTCTCGTGGGGTTCAGCAGCGGCGACTCCAGGCGCGGTGGCCTCGGTGGGCGGCTCCGGATCGCAGGCGGTCAGCAGCAGGGCGGCGATGCACAAGGTGGAGGTGCGAAGCATGGCTTCTCCTGGAGGCATGGACCCCGGCAACCTAACCGGGGTCGCCAGTGCTGGCGCTGGGGTGCTATCGTCGGCGAGGGGCGCCCGTCCGCAGGCGGCCAACCCAGGGGGACCCCATGATCACCTTCATCCTGCTCGCGACCCAGCTGGCCCTGGCTTCGACCAGCGACCCAGGCCTGGCCCATCCCGATGCGGCTCCCACGCCCGGCGGCGAAGTGGCGGTCAGCGTGGGGCTGGGGATCGAAGGCCTCGTGGACTTCCACGACGACTTCACCGAGCTCCGCCTCGACCCGACCGCTGAGCTACGTGCCAGCTGGGCCATCACCGACGGACTGCGCGTGGACGCAGCGGGCGGTGGCAGGGCCGGGGGCATGGGGAAGTACGGAAATCCCCAGCCCGAACCCTTCCTCCACCTCGGCGCCCGCTGGGTGGTGGCCCGACCGGGCGGCATCGGCATCGCCCCCTTCGCCGACGTCACCAAGACCAGCATCAACAGCGGCTTCGCCTCGGCGGGCGTGGCCCTCGAGGGCGGCGGTGAGCAGCTGAGGGTCGACGCGGCCCTGCCCCTGATGGTGCGCACGGACACCGCCTCGAGGTCGGGCGATGTCCACCTGTACGGACCGCTCATGGCGCTGGCCACCACCGGTGAGCTGGGCCTGAGCTGGCGCGCCACCGACCACCACGGCCTGCGGCTGGGTCTCATCTCCATCATGCCCAACCTGGGCTGGTGCTGGGCCAGCGAGGCCTGGTTCGGTGACGTCACCATCACGACCCTGCCCGCATCCATCGATCCGTTGCAGGTATTGGCCGGCGCCCACGTGGGCAGGAAGTTCTAGCCCCCGCCGGGGGGTTACCCAGCTCATCTGGAGGTCCGATGCTCCCGCTGCTGCTGGTCGCCACAGCCCTGGCCACGCCACCCACCGCCACCCTCGACAGCCTCGACGCCGCCCTCGAAGCGCTGGCCGATCCCGACCAGGTGGAGCGCTTCCAGGTGACCACCACCGCCAGCTACGCCGACACCGACGGCGACGACGCCCATGTGGACGTGGTGCTCACCCAGCTGAGCTGGGACGCCGCGGGCGAATCGGTCAGCGCCAAGCTCTCCCACACCCACGACGGTGACCCCGTCGAAGAAGAGCAGGCGCGGGACGACAAAGACGACGGGGACAAGGACGAGTCCGGCTTCACCCTCGCCGTACCCGCCACCGACGACTTGCACCGCTACGTCTACGGCCCCACCACCCAGCGAGGCCCCGCAGCGGTGGCCACCTACCTGCCGACCCCCGACGAACCCAGCGCCGACGATCTGGCCACCGGCGAGGTGGCCTGGGACCCCACCACCGGCCGGCCCCTGTGGATCACCTTCGAGCCCGTCGACAAGCCGTTCTTGGTCAAGACCCTGAACAACCGCCTGGTCATCGGCGAGACCGGGGGCACGCTGCACACCGTCCGCATCATCAGCTCAGGCATCGGCGGCCCGCCCCTGCTTCGCAAGAAGTTCGAGATGGACATGCGCTTCCACGATGTGGTGTGGAGGTAGCTGCCACGGCGTCGGTTGCGACGCGTCGGATCAGCCCCAGCTCATCAGCTCGCCCTGCATAGTGCCCACGACAGGGTCGCCGGTTCCGGTGCCAGCCTCTTCGAGCTCCACGGTGCCGATGACGTAGGAGACGAACTCGAAGTCTTCCATGGTCCACACGTCGATGTAGTACAGCGCCCCCGTGGACTCGCCGAAGCCCACCTCGATGCTGCCGGGCGCCAGGGTGTCCTCAGGAGTGCTGAAGTAGGCGATGACCGCTTCGTTTTCGGAGATCCAGGCGGCCACGTAGAGCACCGCGGTGCCGTGGGACTCGCCGGCCACCGTGCCGACCGCGGGAGGCTCGAACAGCTCGTCGCCGATGGTGAAGGAAAGCTCAGCGAGGCCGTAGGTGAACGCGTCCTGGTGGTGGATGCTCTGGTAGTCGGTGTCGAAGCTGGCCTCGAGGCTGCCGATGGTCTCGAAGCACCAGCTGTCCCGCTGACCCCAGTCCCAGCGCTCGTCGGCCGCGAGGGCCGCGTCCACTTCGTCCCGACGTAGATCCATGCGGATGCGCAGCGCCTCGATGCTCTCCCCCACGTACGCGGCGTGGGAAGCGGACAGCTCGGCCAGCACGATGTCGCGGTCCCGATCCAAACGCAGGTTCAACACGTCCTCGTCCCACGGGCCCTCGAGCAGCTCCCGCAGCCGGGCCCGGTAGGCCTCGCGGGAGCTTTCGATGGAGAACAGGCGGTTGGTGAGCTCGCCATAGGCGAAGACCGACGCGGGCATGCCCTCGCCCGACTCGCCGTACAGCAGCGCGTCGATGCCCCAGGGGATGAAGTGGAAACGCCCATCATCGCCCGGGTCGGCGTACAGGTAGTAGTTGTTGGTGTTCCAGGCGTAGCCGTCGGTGTGGCTGGTCAGCACCTCGGCGGCCCAGTGGGTGTAGAAGGCGTCGAGGTCCAACAGGGGCTCGAGGGCCTCGATGAGCTCATCGTCGGGCAGCTCGAGGGCCGCGGTCATGGCCTCGATGTCCGAGTAGTCGCCCTCGCTCTCGTTGGTCTTCTTCTCGAAGGTGCCCGCCCAGCCCTCGCGGAAGTCGCTGAGGGTGCCCTCGTACAGGTTGCCCTCGTCGTCGTCGAAGTAGCGTCGCAGCAGCGGCTTCTTGATGGGCTCCACGTTGACGAAGACCCCCAGATCGTCACCGTTGACCGCCACCGTTGCGTAGTTGCAGCGGCTCGCGGGCATCCCGGCGTCCCGGTAGAAGCCGTAGCCCAGGCACTGCCGCAGGAACGATGGGTCGGAGATGGCGTTGTTGAGGGTCAGGCGATCGACCCCCCAGAACTCCGCGGTCTCACCGTACTCGGACAGGTCCACCTTGAGGGCCGGCTTGTCGTCGTGCAGCGACCCCAGGAAGCCCTTCTTGCGCACGCCCACGTTGGGGAAGAGCTCGCCGTCGACGCTCACTGTGGCGGGGAAGTAGGTGAAGGGGCTGCCCCAGGGCTCGCTGAGGCAGTCTTCCTGGCCCAGCATCTCCCAGGCGTCCCGGGTCTGGGTGCGCAGCTGATCCCAGTCGCCCGGGTCCAGCTCGATCTCCACCCGCAGCACGTGGTCGGGATCGAAGACATGGTCGGTGAGATCCGGCCCGTCCGGCGCCGCGGTGTCACCGGTCTCGAGGGGTCCGACACCGAGGGTCCCGCAGGAGCAGGCCTGCAGCAGCAACGCGGTGGCAACGGTGGCGAGGGCCTTGGAGGTATGCCTGGTCATGGGCCCATTGTAGCCAGCACGCGCAGACGACGGGGCGACAGGGCGCTAAGAGCCAGCGAAACCCCACGAGTCCGGAGTACCCATGACCCTCTCCCTGCTGCTGTGCGCCGCTGCCCTGGCGGGCCCCATGGACGACCTGGCCTGGATCGAGGGCACCTGGCGCGGCGAAGCCGAGGGCGTGGTGATGGAAGAGACCTGGTCCGCCCCCATGGCGGACTCCATGGTCGGCAGCTTCCGCTTCATCCAAGACGACCAGGCCATGTTCTACGAGCTGATGATCATGGAGCTGGTGGACGGCGTGCCCACCATGCGGCTCAAGCACTTCGACCCGGGGCTGGTGGGCTGGGAGAAGCGCAAAAAGGCCGTGAGCTTCACGCTGTCCGCCTACGAAACCGAGACCTGGGCGGTCTTCGTGGACGCCAAGGAAGGCAAGAGCCTGCGCTACCAGCTGGACGGTGACCGCCTGAGCATCGAGCTGCAGGACGAAACCGGCAGCCACATGTTCGCCCTCGAGCGGGTGGTACCCACCGCCGCCCCGCTCCCGGTGCCCGAGCCTGTTCCAGCGGCGGGCCTGCCCCTGGAGGGTCTGCGCACCCTGGGGCTCGAGGTCACCGAGCTCGACGCGGCCAAGGCCTTCTTCACCCAGGTCCTGGGAACCGAGCCCTACTTCGACCAGCCCTTCTACGTGGGCTTCGACATCCAAGGCTCCGAGCTGGGCCTGATGCCCCGCGAAGGCGAAGGCACCCTCGGGGCGGGCGGGGTGAGCTACTGGGCGGTGGCTGACATCACCGGGGTGCACGCCAGCATGTTGGCTGCCGGCGCCAGCGAAAGCGAGGCCCCCCACGATGTGGGCGGCGGCGTAATGGTCAGCAAGGTCACGACCCCCCAGGGGTGCCTGCTGGGGTTGATCGAGGAACCCGCGACGCCGAGTGATTGACCGTCAGGGCAGATCGTACAGCGACGACCGCCGTAGATGAGCAGAGCAGCGGGAAGATGAACCTCCTCATCTCCACCACGAAGGCAGGCGAATACGTGCGGACGATGATCGAGGAACCAGGGGAACGCTGGATGACCTGGGCTATGCTCGCAGCAGGAGGACCCATGCTGCGTGCCGGGATCATTCTGCTGGGGATGACGGCCGCCGCCCGGGCGGGGGTACCCGTAGAGCTTCCTCCCCAGCAGGCACCAGAATCCTGGATGGAGTTCCTGGTCGCTGCTGGGATGGAGCCAGGCCCTGCGGGGGCGACACCATCGGTGCAGCTGCGAGCGTCACCGGAGCACTGGACACTCCGTGTGCTGGACACCAGCGGGTCGGAGCACCGGGTCGAGGTCGCCATCCCGACCGACGATGCGGCTCGAGAAGACCTGATCTGGCTCGCCTCGAGCCTGCTGCAACCCATCCGTCCACCCGTTGGGCTGATCCCCACCCCCCGACCTGGCCCAGAGCCCAAGCGCACGGAAGTGTCCCTCGACCGCTTCCCACCGGACGGGCGCGAAGGTGCCAAGGCGGCCGACACCGGCCCGCAGCCCGCCCCTCCAGCGCCGGGGCCCAAGCGCTCGGAAGCGTCCCTCGAAAGTCTCCCACAGGATGAGGGCGAAGGTGCCAAAGTCGCCGACACCGACCAGCAGCCCGCCCCTCGAGCGCCGGGGCCCAAGCACTCGGAAGCATCCCTCGACAGCCTCCCACAGGATGGGCGCGACGTGGCCGCGGTAGCCGACACCGACCGGCAGCCACCCACCCCGGAGCCCCCATCCCTCCACCCCAGCCTTCACGCCCACATGGCCGCAGCGGGCCGTCCGGGCATCGCCCCGAGCCTGGCTGCGGGCCTGGGCTTGTCCGTCGAGCGAAACTGGCGCCTGACCGCTGGTGGCCAGTTCGGTCCCCGGGCAGCGACCATCGTGTCGGATCACACCATGACCGTCAGCTCCTGGCAGCTCGATCTGACCCTGAGCAGCCCGGCGCTGTGGGGCTGGGGGCCGCACCTCGGACCGAGCCTGTCGGTAGTACACCACCGCTTCGAGCAGCCAGGCGCCGGCGACCAGGTGGGCTGGGTGCCCAGCGCCGGCCTGGCCCTGGCCCAGCCCATCCCCCTGCGCGGAAACTGGACCCTCGAGCCGAGATTCTGCGTGCAGCGCGACCTGCGGACCATCTCCTACCTCCTGCCAGGCGGGGCCAGCGAAGACCATCAGGCCTGGGTCCTCCAGGGTGCTCTGGCCCTGGTGTGGACCTCAGAGTGATCGATTCCGAGTACCGGAGGGACCTGTGGCAGTGATGGCCCCCCTCATCGACAAGGCCGAGGACCACGAGCTGGTGCATGCCGCCCAAGGGGGCGAGGAGCATGCGTGGCGAGCTCTGCTGGAGCGCTGGCTGCCAACGGTCCACGGCTGGTGCACCCGGCTGGGCGGGCCCAGGGTGGATGCCCACGATGCCGTGCAAGACGTCTTCGAGCTGGTCTGGACCCGGCTGCACACCCTGGACGATCCCCAGAGCTTCCCAGCCTGGATCTACACCGTGACCCGCCGGGTGTTGGACAGGCATCGCCGGCGGGCGTGGCTCCGCCGCTGGCTGCCCGGCCCCCTACCGAGCCAAGCCCACCCCGGCGAATCACCCGACCTGCAGGTGGCGCGGTCCGAGCTCGCTCAGCGGGTTCAGGACCTGCTCGAGCGCCTGCCGCCCGCCCAGCGAGAGGCGCTGGTGCTCTGCGATGTCGAGGGCCGCAGCGCCCCCGAGGTGGCGAGCCTACTGTCAATCCCCGAGGGCACCGTCCGCAGCCGTCTGCGGCTGGGGCGGGCCCGCTTCCAGCGCGAAGCCGGGGGCCGAGAGGCAGTGGCAGGCATGGTCGCGGGTCTCGAAGGGGACGGCCGATGAGCCAGCAACGCCAGCTGCTGGATCGCTTCGGGCAAGAGACCGCCCTGCGCCCAACCCAGGAGCAGGCGCTGCTGACGGCCCTCGAAGAACGGGGATTGCTGCCAGGTGATGTGGGCCGAGCCCTAGGGGCGGCAACGGCCCCCCAGGGTAGGCCAAGGCTGCGCAGACCTCGACCACGACCGGGCCGGCGCTGGCTCACACCGACCGCCATCGCCGCTCTGGCTGGAGCCTGTTTGGCGGGTGTGTGGCTGCTACGCGACAGGTCCGAGCCACAGATCGCCGAGGTGATTCTCGTGGCCCTGGACGAGCGCCTGAACTCGCCCGAGCGGCCAGCAGAGAGCCAGCCCACCTCCAGCCTCTCCCTGAGCTACCAGGGACGCGGAACACTGGCAGGCCACCGCGCCGCGCCCCACCTCAGCTGGGAGGCCGGCACGCTGGATGTCGAGCTCGAGCCTCACACCGGCACCCGGCTGGTGGTCCAGACCCGCGAGGCCCTGATCCAGGTGGTGGGCACCGTGTTCACCGTCACCCGCAGCGGCCCGCGCACCGACGTGGAGGTCCACCGGGGCGAGGTCCACGTGCGATGCGCGGCCGGCGGCGGGGCCGAACTGCTGGCCGGCCAACAACACCGCTGCGGCCCAGCCTCCGAAGCTGGGTGGCTGGCGTTGGCCCACCAGCTTCGCGGCGTGCCCGACCAGCCCGAGCGCGCGCTGCAGGCGGTAGATGCCGGGCTGGACATGGCTGACCCCAGCGGTGTCGTCGCAACGGAGCTGCTCGTGCTTCGGGCCCAGCTGCTGGCGGATGCGGGACGGCATGCCGAGGCGCTGGCGGCCGTCGAGGTGGCGTGGGATCGCCCCCACCGCCACCGTCGCACCCAGCTACTCGAGCTGGGCCTGGCGCTGGCCGAGGCGCTGGGGGACCAAGAGGCGATGGAGCGATGGGTGGGACAAGTTGATCGATCCACGCCCGTGCCGGGACCTGTCCCGTAGAACCCAACGAGGGAGCACCCGATGCGAACCGAAACCTGGCTTCTCATGCTCACGCTCACAGGCTGCCCACCGCTGTGGGTAGACATCAAAGACGACACCGGAGAGCCCGACACACCGCCAGTGGACAGCGAGGTGGACGCGGACACGGATGCGGACAGCGACAGCGATGCCGATGCCGATGCCGATGCCGATGCCGATGCGGACACGGACACGGATGCCGATCCGCCCTGCGGCTGGGACTGGGGTGGCCAGGTCACCGCCGAAGACGCCTGCTCTTCCTTCGTGGGTGAGGTCAGACACGACTACGCCGGGTCCTACCTCACCGCCCCTGGAGACCTGAACGGCGATGGCCACGGAGACCTGGTCATCGCCGCCTTCCGGAACTCCGAGGTGGCATACCACAGCGGCAAGCTGTACTTCCTCTTCGGCAGCAGCAACGGCTGGCCCCTGCAGGTGCCACTGGCCAGCGCAGCGTCCGTGGTGGGCAGCCTCGCTGGCACAGAGTTGTCCCACACCGCGGCGCTGGGGGATGTCAACGGCGACGAACTGGCCGACCTTGCCGTCTGGTCTGGCTACCAGGTCGAAGGTACACCACAAGGAGAAGCCTGGGTGCTGCTGGGCAAGACCAGCGGCTGGGCGTCCTCGGTCCCCGTCGACGACCTGGAGGGCAGCGCCTTCAACAGCGACAACCCGGACCTGCTCAACCGCTTCCACGCCTACTACCCAATCGGTGACATGACAGGGGACGGCCTGGACGACTGGATGGTCCAGACCCCGACCATCAACAACAGCGAAGTCCACGTGGTCTCGGGGGCCGACATCACCAGCGGCATGACGCTGCCCGAGGACTCAGCGGCCTGGATCTATGGCGACACAACGGACATCGCCGTCCTGGAGCCCGGAGACTTCGACGGAAATGGGCTGCCGGATCTCCTCGTCCATGACAGTGACTGGTCAGCGTTCTGGTTGGTCCTGTCGACGCAGGGAAGCCTGGCCTACGGCCAGCCCATCGTGGATGCAGCCCAGGTGGTCATACGCAGGAGCGACGGCGAGGAATACAGCAGCGCTGACGTGGTGGGCGATGTCGACGGCGACGGACGAGACGACCTGGCCCTGTCCATCTTCTACCACGAGGATACTGCCCAACGCGGGCTGTACCTCTTCCTCGGCCGGGACGAGTGGCCGGCAGAGCTCAGCGAGCTGGACGCCGATGTGCACCTGGCCCCGGGGTACCGTGCCCACAGTGGGACACGCCTAGGCGACATCGACGGCGACGGCATCGGAGACCTCTGCCTGCTAGGCACGACATCATCCAGCACCAGCTCCGACGACACCTACGTGGTCCTGGGTCGCTCGAGCTGGCCCGAAGAGCTGGCCTTCGTGGACATGGACGTGCACATCGTGCCGGGCAAGGTGATGGCCTGCACTCCCCGCGAGCCACTCGAGAAGATGCTCGGCGACCTCAACGGCGATGGGCTGAACGAGCTCGTCCTGCGTGACTCGAGATGCGAGGTCGATGGCGTGTCCTATGCAGGCGCAGTGCACGTCTTCACCGGGCGCCCATCCTGGCCCCCGGACCTGAGCCTGGACGACGCGGACGTCCACTTCGTCGGATCAGCCACCTACCAGCAGGTGGGTATGCGCGAATGGACCCTGATGTCCGACCTCAATGGCGACGGCTTCGACGACTTCGTGATGTCGTCGGCCTACCACCCTGTCTCGACCGCCGAGGGCGAGACCTTCGTCTTCTTCGGGCAGCCCGGCCCCTGACCGTCAGGGCAGCTCGTACAGCAGAACCCCGTAGCGTCCAGCCTGCTGAAACCCGATGGCTTCGTAGGCCCGGCGTGCCGGATTGTCGGGCTCGGTGAACAGCACGGCGCGGGGCACGCCCTGGCTACGGGCGAAGACCAGCGACCCGGCCACGCATGCCCGGCCGAAGCCGTGGCGACGCAGGGCCGGAGGCGTGAACACACCGCCGATCTGCACGCAGCCGGGCGCGGTGGCGTTGAAGCCGGACATGGCCACCGGCTCGCCATCGCGTAGCAGCATGAACACACGCTGCTCGCCGAGGCTCTCTCGCATCCGCGTACGCCAGTAGCGCTCGGCCCTGGGGCCGGTCACCGCCCCCAGGGTCTCGGTGTTGTAGGCCACCCCCCAGCGTGTCAGCAATTCGAGATCCGCCTCGACCGGAAAAACGCACTCGAGATGACCATCAGCGAGGGGCTCTGGGACGTTCAGCCTGTCAAGGACGAGGTCGTAGAGCACCATCGCAGTGTCTCTGAGGGGGGGCATGCGCGGCGAGTGCGGGTGCTCCCTAGCAGCCACAACCTGGGACCGCGGCCCCACGAAGCCCCGTACGGGCCAGTCCCGGGGCTCATCGGCCAGACGATCGAGCATGGGGGGCAGACAGCCGGGAGCCTGCAGCACCACGTTGCCCAGCCGCAGGTGGGCCACCACACCCACCAACTCACCCTCACGAAACGCCCCCATCCAGCAGCCATGGGTGCGGCCTTCTCCCAGCCCCAGCCCCGCCTGATGCAAGGCGGCCTGAAGGAACATGGTGCTGGCGGCATGGGCCCCGAGAAAGGCCCGCACGATGGCCTCCTGGCCGGGAACAAGGCGGCGAACAAGCATGGTCGGCTCCAACAATGGCGACAGATCCTATCGCGTCGCCAGCTACCCGCGACGGCGCGCCAGGTCCGGCAGTGGCCCCAGGTCGACCTGGCCTACGCGCACCATGCGCTCCACCATGCGCTCGCCGGTCTTGGCCAGTTCCACCAGTCCATCCATGCGCTGGGCCATCAGGATGCTCTCGGCCTTCTCGCTCCCCGCGGCCTGGGCCGGGGGCTCCCGCAGCACGCTGGCTGCCTGCTCGAGGTGGCCGATGGCGGTGCGGACCTTGCGCAATTCCCGCTGCTGCAGCACCCGAGTGATCATGGCCTGCACGTCGGTCTCGGCCACGTAGAAGCGGCGGCGATCCCGGGCGATGTGCTGGCGATGCACCACCCCCCAGCCCTCGAGCTCGCCCAAGGTCATGCTGATCATGCCCATGCTCAGGCCGGTGGCCTCAACCAGATCGTCCTGAGTCATGGGGCGACGGTGCAGATAGAGCACGGTCCACAGCACGCCCATGGAGCGCTTGAAACCCCAGAACACCATCAGATCTCCGATGGTCTCGGCGGCCAGGTCGATGGCTTCGGCGCTGGGCTCGTGGCTCAAGGGACCTCCAGCGCTCCTGTAGCCCGCAGGCCCCCCGGGGGGCACATCGGTACAGGGTGCATCAAGCGAAGAGGATCGCCGCGATCACCCCCAGCAGCGACAGCACCGCCGCCACCAGCTGGTGTTGAACCGTGGCCGCGCAGGCTCCCACCACACCGTCGTCATCGTAGTGAGCCCAGACCACCTTGGTGCCCTTGACCAACAGGGGCAGCGCCAGCAGGGAAGCCAACACCGGCCACGGCAGCAAGCCGAAGACCACCAGCAGGACAGTGGCGACATGGCCCGCGCCCAGCAGAATGGGCAGCCCCCAGCGCGCCCGACGGCGGCCGAGGGTGGCCACCAGGTTCCACTTGCCAGAGGCCTGGTCGCCCGGGCAGTCCGGGATGCAGTTGACCCACAGGATGCAGGTGGTCCACAGGCCGGTGGGAACGCCCACCAAGGCCCCAGCCCAAGCCAGCGGCGCGCCGCCGGCGGCATAGCCAGCCAGGGTGAGCAGCGGCCCGAAGGCCAGGAAGATGGCCACCTCTCCCAAGCCTCGGCGGGCCACGAGCCGCACGGGGCCCACACTGTAGAAGAAGCCCAGGGCCGCGCCGGTCAGTCCTACCGCCAGCAACCAGGGGGAGCCCACCGCGAGCACCAACAGCCCGGCGGTGAGACCTGCGGCGAACAGCCCGAGACTGAGCCCCAGCAGACCGCGATCGCTGATGAGCCCCATGGGCACCGCGCGGCTGCCGCCGCTGAAGGGCGCCACGAAGTCGGTGTTCATGGCATCACTGCCGCTGCGCCAGTCGAACCAGTCGTTGATGGTGTTGGACCCCAGGTGCAAAAACAGCACAGCCAGCACCACCAGCACAGCCGCCGCCCAGGAGAAGCCAACCCCAGCCCAGGACGCCACAGCCAAGCCCAGCATCACGGGCAACACCGAGGCGGTGACGAAGGGTAGGCGGGTGATGGCGACGAAGCGCTGGAGCTCCGAGCCCAGGCTGCGGACAGGCATCAGGCTGTCGGGCGCCACACCCTCGAGTAGAGAAGCCTCCTGCACGAAGCCGGTAGGACGTCCATCCTCCACCGTAGCGATGATGCGCAGGTGGCAGGGCAGCACGCGACCGTCGGCGTGCCGCAACAGGCTGTCCCCTTCCCAGGCGCCCTCGTTCACCGCGGTGGTGAGCCAACCCTGTAGCTGCTCGACCGCCACCCTTCCCGGCACCAGCATGGCGAGGCGCTCGCGGTCCACGACCTCCTCCGAGCGGCGGCCCAGCAGTGCCTCGGCGGCTGGATCGAAGGCGCTGATGCGCCCCATTGGATCGAGGTGGATCACAGCGGTGCTCATGAGGACTCCACAGTTGAACTGGGGCCCGCCAGGCAGGACTCGGCCCGGAAGGAGAGGGTGTCGAGCATGGCAGAGAGGATGAAGCGGGAGGGAGCATCCGGCAGGACGAGCAAGGCCGCCCGGGCCCTGTCGAGCTCCCGGGCGGCCACGGCCGACGCCGCGGGTGCGCCCAGCCGCCGCAGGTCGGCCACCAGCGCGGAAGAGGGTTCACCCCCGTCGTGCCACAGCTCTCGGATGGCGGTTGCCAGCGCGGGATCCGCCGCCGCAGCGAGGCGGATCGGTAGCGACGGCACGCGGGCCCGAAGATCCGCGTAGGGAGCCTTGCCCGCATCGATTCCCGGCGTCAGGTCCAGCAGATCGTCCACGGCCTGGAAGGCCATGCCGAGGCCGAGGCCAAAACAGCGCAGCCGTTCCGCCATCTCAGGCCGACCCGCCACCAGCGCGCCCGCCTCGGCACACCAGCCGCACAACGCAGCGGTCTTGCCATAGGCCACCGCGCTCCACGCGGGCACACCGCCGCCGAGCTGACCTTCCTGCTCGATCTCCAGGGCCTGGGCGCGCACCATTGCGGCGACCCCATCCAGGAAGTGCTCGAGGGCCGGGTCGGGCGCCAGTCGCACACGCTGCAGGGCCAGCACGTGGGCGAGATCACCCCCGAGCACCGCCGCCTTGGGCCCGATGGCGCGCCAGGCCGCAGGCTGGCCCCGGCGTGTCTCCGCGCCATCCATCAGGTCGTCGTGGAGCAGGGACGCCACATGCACAAGCTCCGCCGCCTCCGCCAGATCGTCGAGGCTCGACAGGCTCGCACCCGCCAGTTGACCACCGAGGTACACCAGCAGTGGCCGCAGTCGCTTGCCGCCCGCTGCCAACAGATCGTTCACCGCGCGGGATGCGGGGTCACGATCGTGGATGAGCCCGTCGAGCCGGTCGCCGACCCGCTGACGCAAGGCCCCGACCATGGGATGGCGAACCCAGGTCTGCGCGTTCGAAGGCTGTGAGCGGTGTGCGAGGGAGCCCATGAGAGCCTCTTTTCATACTCTTCAGTATTCACTGAATTTTATGAAGCAAGGGCTTGCACCCACATTCTTCCGGCAGCATGTCCTCGTGGAAGATATTGAAAGTGAGATACCGCCAGTCCGCCGTTCATCAGTCCCAAGCGAGGCAAAGCGTGAAGGTTGTCTGCTCCTACTGCGAGAAGTTCATTCGCGAAAAGCCGCCGCTTGACGATCCAACCCCCACCCACGCCATCTGCGCGGACTGCTTCGAGCACTACGCCGCGCAGTGGGACGGCCAGTCCATGGGCGAGTTCCTCGACCGCTTCGACAGCCCCGTGCTGGTGTCGGATCGCGACGGCCGGACAGTGGCCATCAACGCCGCGCTGGCCGAGAGTAGAGGCATCTCGAATCGCCAGGTCGCCGGCCTGCTGGGCGGAGATCTGTTCGAGTGCGAACACGCCCGCCTGCCCCTGGGCTGCGGGCGCACCGTGCACTGCAAGGGATGCTCCATCCGAAACGTGGTCACAGACACCATCGACAGCGGCAAGCCCCATGTCGGCGTGCCCGCCACCCTGGACTCCAGGAACCAGCACGAGCTGCTGTCACTGTCCAGCTTCACCCGCAACGGTCTGGTCTTCCTGCTGATCGAGCCGGCGCCCACCACCGAAGCCGCGGATCGTCAGCCCCCGGGCTGAGCGTCGAGCCAAGCGGCCCAGGCCCGCACCGCCGGGTCCTGCCGGAGCCCTGGAGCGACCCGGGCCAGCTGCTCCCGGGCGCCTCCCAGGCGACCGGCCAGAGCCAAGGCGCGGATGTGACGCGCCGGGTGTACAGCTGCTCCCTGCCGCTCCGACAGATCGAGCAGGTCGGCCTCGCGCCCCCAGCGGCCACCGATGGCGGCCAGATCGGCCCGGGCCAGCAGCGCATCGGAGCTTAAGGGGTCCGCCCGCAGCATCCGGTCCAGGCGGGTGTCCAGGATGCGGCCCTGGCGTAAAGCGTCCAGATCCCATCGACGCAGGCCGCCATCGGCGACCCCTGACACCAGCCAGCGGCCGTCAGGCGAGCGCGCCGCCGCGACCACCCCGGGGAGCGAAGACAAGGCGAGGGCCTCACCGCCTGGCTGCACGGGTTCCCAAGCTTCGCCATTGGGCGACGACACCAGCAGCCGTCCGGAGGCAGCGTCCCGTACCTCGGCGACACCATCCCCCCGCTCCACCAACAGCAGGAGCCCATCGGCGGCATAGCGGATGTTGGTGATCGGACCCTCACCGCCCCACTCATCGATGGCTCGGGGTGCATCCAGGTGCCACAGGGCCAGCCGATCGTGGTGGACCCCCAGCAGCACCCGACCATCCTCCGAGAGGCGCGCGGGCCCCGCCGACCGGGTGACGCCCACCGAGGCCTCTCCACTGCGGGCGTCGAGCTGCACATCATCGGTCAAGCCAGCCCCGGCCCAGCGAGCGGCCTCGGCTACAGGGTCGAGGGCGACTGGCGCGGCATCGAGGGGCTCGAGGGCACTGGCGGGTGGGGTCCAGCGCGCGAAGCTACCGTCACCCAGGGCCACCAGCAGGTGCTCCTGGTCCCGGGGAAACACGACATCGGCGATGCCAGCGGCAGGGGTGGGCATGCGCGCGCCCACACGATCGTCGATCAGGTCCACCAGCAGCAGCTCTCCGTCGATATCCCAGATGGCCCAGACATGGCTGAACCAGTGGCCCACCGCCACCACCGGCCCTTCGCCACCGTCGGGAGGGCCGTCCCAGCGCTGCTCGAGCAAGGCCTCGGGCAACATCCAGCGGGTGACCTCACCGTCGGCGCTGCCCACCAGCGCCGCGCCCCCCTGCCGCCCGATGGCCAACGCGCTGACCGAACCCGCAGCCCAGCTCCGCACCAGCCGGGGACGCTGCCCGATCGCCTGGACAGCAGCGAGGGGATCCGCGGGACCCGGTTCGGCCTCGACCTGCGCGGGCGGAGGTGTGGCGGGCTCGGCCTGCACCACCGCTGGCGCATCGGAGCCCCGCTGGGGCTGACAGGCAAGCAGGGCCAACAGCAAGGAGAGAGCGGAACGAGGATGCTGGAACAAGGTTTCCTCCACACCCCTCCTAACCAGCGTTCCGGCCGCCCAGCTGATCCATGTCAGCCCATCCCAAGGCCCGTTCTTGCGTTTATGGCCATGTTGCCATAAACGCCGGCTCCCAGGAGCGCCCATGGCACAGACCAGCCCCATCCCCTGCACCTGCAGCACCGCCTCCGCCGCACAGCCCGGCGAGAAGGACCCCGAGGTCTACCGCCGCCAGGCTCGTATCCTCAAGGTCCTGGCCAACCCTGCGCGGCTGTGCATGATCGACCGACTGGCCGCCGGTGAGTGCTCCGTGGGCGGGCTCACCGCGCTGGTGGGTTTGGACCAGTCCACCGTCTCCAAGCACCTCTCTGTGCTGCGCCACCACGGAATCGTGGCGGATCGGCGCGATGGCAACATGGTGTTCTACCGGCTGCTCACCCCCTGTGTGCTCGAGTTCTTCGGCTGCGCGGACCGGGTGTTGGAGGGCTAACCCATGCGGGATCGCACGCGACTGCTGCTGTTCCTGGGAGTCTTCGCCGTCTGCTGGTTCCTGCCGGTGGACAGCGAGCGCTTCACCACCGCGGTGTACGAGGCCCTGGATCTCACCCGCTGGTACGCCAGGGAGCACGTTCTGCTCTGCCTGATACCGGCGTTCTTCATCGCCGGGGCCATCAGCATCTTCGCCAGCCAGGGCACGGTCATGCGCTACCTGGGGCCCCAGGCCAGCCGCTGGGTAGCGTACCCGGTGGCCGCGGCCTCGGGCACCATCCTGGCGGTGTGCTCCTGTACGGTGCTGCCCCTGTTCGCCTCCATCCACAAGCGTGGCGCCGGGCTGGGACCCGCCACGGCGTTTCTGTACTCGGGGCCAGCCATCAACGTGCTGGCCATCATCCTCACCGCCCGGGTGCTGGGACCCGAGCTCGGCATCGCCAGGGCGGTCGGGGCCGTGATCTTCGCGGTGTTCATCGGCCTGTCCATGTCCCTGATCTTCCGCCGCTCCGAGGCCGAGCGTAGCAAGGGCGCCATCGTCATCCCGCCCTCAGACGACGACCGCCGTCCCTGGCAGGACGGGCTGTACTTCGTCGCCCTGTTGGGCATCCTGATCTTCGCCAACTGGGGCCGACCGGCCGAAGGCTCCGAGGGGCTGTGGGCGAGCATCCATGCCGGCCGTTTCCTCATCGCCGGGTTGTTCGGCGTGCTGCTGGCGGGCACCCTGTGGGCCTGGTTCGAGCGCGACGAGCTCACCGACTGGGTGGACGCTTCCTGGGACTTCGCCAAGCAGATCATGCCCTTGCTGCTGGCGGGGGTGCTGGTGGCCGGCTTCCTGCTGGGAGGGCCCCACGGGGGCCAGGGCATCATCCCCTCGGACTGGGTGGCGGGCCTGGTGGGGGGCAACAGCCTGTCGGCCAACGCCTGGGCATCGGTGCTGGGCGCGTTCATGTACTTCGCCACCCTGACCGAGGTCCCCATCCTGGACGGTCTGCTGGCCGCCGGCATGGGCAAGGGCCCCGCGCTGGCCCTGCTGCTGGCGGGCCCGGCCCTGTCACTGCCCAACATGCTGGTGATCCGCTCGGTGATGGGCACCAAAAAAACCGTCGTCTTCGTCGCCCTGGTGGTGGTCTTCTCCACCGTTGCAGGGCTCATCTACGGCGCCGCCTTCGATACGGCGCTACCCCTGACCCATCCCGGAGGATGAACATGGTTTCCGTCAAGGTACTCGGTAGTGGCTGCGCAAAGTGCGACAAGCTGTACGCATTGGCAGAGAGCTCCATCGCCCACTGCGGCGTCGAGGCGAAGCTCGAGAAGGTCTCCGATCTCGATGAGATCGTGGGCTACGGTGTGATGCTCACGCCCGCGCTGGTGGTGGACGAAGAGGTCAAGTCCAGCGGTCGGCTGCCGTCCCCCGCCAAGATGACCAACTGGTTCACCACCGCCGCCATGAAGCGCGAGGCCTAGGAGCCCCACCATGCTCGCCGACCTGATCGCCAATGCCGGCGAGCTCATCCACAGCCAGCCCTGGCTGGCGCTGGTGGCGGTGTTCCTGGGCGGACTGGCCAGCGCCGCGGCGCCCTGCGTGCTCACCCTCATCCCCCTGATGATGAGCTTCGTGGGTGGCCGCAGCGAGCAGCGCCTGGGAACCTTCCGGGCGTTCGGATACTCACTGATCTTCGTGGCCGGCCTTGGAATCTCCTTCGTCACCATGGGCCTGCTGGCCGCCCTGGCGGGCCGCATGTACGGCGACATTCCCGCGGCCTTCACCTGGGTGGTGGCCGCGGTGTGCGTGGTGATGGGCCTGCAGTTGATGGGCGTGCTGCGCTTCGAGATCCCCGTGCTGATGTCCGCGCCCCCCAGGCTCAGGGGCGTGTTGGGTGCCCTGGTGCTTGGCCTGCTCTTTGGGCTGGTCTCGGCCCCCTGCGCCGCCCCCATGCTGGTGGTGTTGTTGACCTACCTGGCGGGCAGCGGCGCCTCCATCGCCTACGGCTGCGCGCTGATGCTCGCCTATGCCCTGGGCCACTCGGTGCTCATCATCGTGGCGGGTACGTCCATGGGCGCCGCCCGCACCATGCTCGAGTCCCGCAAGTGGGCCCGAGCCAGCACCTGGCTCAAGCGCGGCTCGGGCCTGGCCATCGTCCTGGTGGGCCTGTGGTTCGCCATCTCCCCGATCCTCTGACCCTCCCGGAGCACCCCATGTTCTCCTTCGCAAGACTCATCCCCCTGCTGCTACTCCTGGCCCCAGCCTGCGACGCGGGCGGCACCGAGCCCGCCACCCCGGCGATCCCCACCGTGGTCGCCCCGGCCACCGCCGTGGCCCGGGTGGTGTTCATTGGTCAAAAGGAGAGCTGCGACTGCACCCGTGAGCGCATCGACAAGGGCATCGCCGCCCTGACCACCGCCATCGGCGATCGCGCCATCCCGGTGGATCGCATCCAGGCCGACCTGCCCGAACACCGCGAACAGGTGGAGATGCTGCGCACCCTGCGCCCCTTCATGGTGGCCCCAGGCATCTTCTTCTTCGACGCCGCCGACGAACTGGTAGGCATGACCCAGGGCGAGACCACCGCAGAAGAACTCCAGCTGATCCTGGGGAGCTAGCGCTCGGCCGTCCCTCGCTGAAGGGCGGCCTCGATGAGCTCGGGCGAGGGTGCACCACCCCCGGGATAGCGCCGTCAGGCAAAGCCGTGGACCGGGGAGACGTCGGGCTCGAGGTCCACGCCATCCACCAATACGGTAGGCGAGCCCGCGAACCGAACCATGGCGCTCAGGTCCAGGGCCACGTTCACCATCGTGACCACCGATCCCGGGCACAGCTCCGCGACCAAGGTGCGCACACGCTGCACGGTGATCTGGCTCGTTGCGCAGCCGGGGGTGTGCAGGATGCGAACCTCAGGCATGGGCGCTCTCGCCGAACCAGCGCTTCTGGAACCAGAAGGCCACCGACACCAGGCCGATGAGCACGGGCACCTCCACCAGGGGGCCGATGACCGCGGCGAAGGCCGCGCCGTGGTCGATGCCGAAGGTGGCGATGGCCACCGCGATGGCCAGCTCGAAGTTGTTGCTGGCAGCGGTGAACGACAGGGTGGCGGACTTCTCGTAGTTGGCCCCCAGCTTCCAGGACATCCAGAAGCTCACCACGAACATGACCACGAAGTAGATGAGCAGCG
>Ga0307987_1000556_pt1 | contig 22063 bp, 13 predicted proteins | sample EllFjometagen181_FD_203157 | JGI IMG/M metagenome (GOLD analysis project Ga0307987, IMG submission 203157) | Marine microbial communities from Ellis Fjord, Antarctic Ocean - #181 | ecosystem: Environmental > Aquatic > Marine > Unclassified | place: Southern Ocean | collected 2014-10-08 | reverse complement strand
TGCAAATAATATTGTTTATGTGTGGAATGATGGAATAAATGATTGGGTTAAAACGACAATGCCTGCATTTTTGAATGGTTCTCTTTTTTATAACAAGAGCGTAGTAGATGTGCTGGTTATTACAGATTCATTAAATTCAATACAAAAATTTGGAGAGAGTGCTTCATGGGCACCAAAGATGTTTGTTCTAGACAAGCTTGAGTATCCAACTATACTTAATTCTATAAATGATAAATATAAATTTACAGCAGCTCAATGGAATATATTCTCAGAAAAGTATAATGTAACAGTAGAGAATGTTGCTAATAGTTCAAGTAGATATGCTCAACCTTTATGGGATTTTTCTTTGCCAAGTTTTACTGTTGAAGCAAGAGAAAACTCAGCTAATGCAAACCTTAAACCAAAAGAAGTGCAGAATGCCAGTGTTGAGGTTGTAATTGTTGATACTGAATTTTTGAGTTCAACAGATGAGGATTTAGCAGTGGAGGTTGATCAGTTGGTTGTTAAAGAAATTACTGTTGATGTTAACACTACTGATGTAGTAGTTACAAACAATACAGATAATATTGATGAATCTGTTGAAAATACCGTTATTGTAGAAGAACCAGTTGTTGAAGATAAAACTGTAGAAGAGGTTGTAGCTCCTGTTGAAGTTGCATTACCAACTCAGAATGTATCTTTAGTTGAAGAGGTCAAGGTTATTGAAATTATAGCTCCAGATGTTGTTTCTACTGCGGTTGTTTCTTCTCCTGCTGTTAAACCAGTCGAGAGAATTCACGTTGAGACTTCAGTTGTAGAAAATGTGGTAGAGCAGAAGCTGACAAACGTTGTTGAAGAGGTTTTAGATGAAGATATTTCAGCAGCACCTGAAGTGGACAGTAATGTAAATCAGATTAAACTTGAACTTTAAAGCTGGTTAAGAATTTCCTGTAGCTGTTTTATCGTTTTAATCTTGGAAACTTGATTTTTGAAAGGGTGCCATCCTCGGCTACCCTTAAGGTACATAAAGATATGTGCTCTGAAGTGTACAACAGCGCCTTCCTCAGCTGTATCAGCCCATTTTCTGGGAAATGTCTCTTTATAAAAATTTTCCAGAAGTTTTATATCCATTTCTATATTGTTAATGAGCATATCTTTTTTTTGTTTTAGAGTGATTTCTTCAAATGGTGTTTCATCAAAAATCCATGGGTTTCCCAAAGCTGCCTGGCCAATCATTACGGCATCAACTCCTGTTTGTTCGATCATATACCTAGCGTCAGCTTTTGATTTAACGCCACCATTACCGATTACAGGAATCTTTGCTATAGATTTCAGATGCGCAAGTGCTTCAAGCATTGGAGATCCTTTATGACCATTGTTAGTTGTTCTTGCATGAAATGCAATTGCATCACCTTCTGCCTGTTGTACAGCATCTAATATCTCTTTATAATTTAGGTTGTTCTCTGAAATACCAATTCTTGTTTTTACTGTTACTGGGAGGTTGGTTGCTGTTTTTGTTGCCTTGACAATATCATAAATTAATTGAGGATTATGCATCAGTTTTGAGCCATATCCTTTTGATGTAACTTTTCTTGCAGGGCAACCGCAGTTTATGTCAATACCTGCAAATCTGTTCATATTTGTAAGTGTTTCAGCTGCTTGAGCCATTATTTCGGGAGTTTTTCCGTAAATATGTGCAAATGGCGGAGTGTTATCCCATGTGGTATCTAGTAGCTGAAATGTATGTTCCGAATTGTTTGTTATACCTCTTGCGCTTACCATCTCCGTATATGTTAATGATGCGGAGAAATCACTACAGCATCTTCTGAATGATGAGTTTGTGTAGCCAGCCATTGGAGCTAAAAGTATATTTGAAGCTTTGTTGGAACTATCTATTAAATTGTTAAATATGTTTTTTTTCATAAAGATACCTAATAAGGAAGACGGACAATATAGTAAATATAACCAAATTTCAACCTTTTTTTTAATAAAACATCAATAATTACTTGTCAAATTGGTTCTGAGATGTTATTTTTCATAGATATTCAGTATAACTATGTATTTAGGGTTTACTGTTTAATGTGAGATTGCGTATATTATTGCCACTTCACTGCGTTTCGTTGCTTTAGGCACACGACCAAAGGGAATGCCTACCTAAAGCCTCGCTTCGCGTGTACTAAGATGATTTAGCCTTTAGTTTCGCTAAAGGTAACTCATTGCAGTGCACTCAAGATGAAGTCATAGAGAGGCTTTTGTAACTAAAAATAAAATTGCAAGAGCAATGTAGCAAAGCGAAATGGCAATAAAATGCGTGATATCGCATTACAAACTCATAAACTATATTAACTTTATATTAAAGTTAATCTGAAAGCTTTTTGGATAAAATATGCTGAAAACCTTGCACTTTTATTGTGGTTGGTAGAGTATAATACCTTTTAAAGCTTAGTTTATGAATTGAACAGGAACCCTGATTTATATGGTTTGAATGTAATGTATAATCAAATTGGTATATGGTGATATATTTATATATGGCCATAATTCATTTAGAAAAATTAAACTATGGAGAACGAAAGCTTATGAAAGATATCGCTCTAAAAGACGTAAGGACATTTGCCCTTATGGGGCACACCGGCTCTGGCAAAACATCTCTTGTTGACGCAATTTTATTTAAACTAGGGTTAAATGACAGAATAGGAACGGTAGATAACGGTTCTAGTGCTGCTGATTACACAGACGAAGAAAAAGATAGAAAGATTTCAATTTTTGCCAAGCCTTTTGAAGGTATATATGAGGGAAAGAATAGGAGTGTAGAGTTTACTTTTGTTGATACACCGGGATATTTTGATTTTTATGGACAGGTTGCTTCCGCAGCAAGGGCTGTTGCAACAGGAATTATCGTAATAGATGCATCTTCCGGAGTTCAGGTTGGAACAAGACGTGCAATGAATTGTGCAGTTCGTAAAGGACTTTCCAAAGGCATTATTATTACGGGGATGGATAAAGAAAATGTAGATTTTGAAAAAACAGTTTCAGAAATAAAAACAGTCTTTGGTGACTTATGTGTTCCCGTTGTTGTTCCAACGGATGGAGGTGTGATTGATGTTCTGGCGAGTGATAGTGATGAGGTTTCTGAATATAAAACAGCACTGGTTGAGATTGCTGCTGAAACTGATGATACTTTGATTGAAAAGTATTTTGCAGGAGAGCCTTTGACTCCAGAAGAAATTGCCGCCGGTCTGCATGAGTCTATTGCGGAAGGGCATTTTGTTCCTATCTTTGTTGCTAGTGGCAAAATAGATACAGGTATTGATGAGTTCCTTGAAGGTGTTATTAGACTTTTTCCATGTCCATCAGAAGTTGTTCACATGGATATTGATGGTAATGAAATCCCACCACAAAAAGATCAACCATTTGTTGGATTTGTGTGGCGTTCTGTAAATGATCCATTTGTTGGACAGCTATCGTTTGTTCGTGTTCTTGCAGGAACGCTGACACCGGATACTGAAGTTTATAACTCTGTCCAAGGTACCAAAGAAAAAGTTGGAGCCTTAATGGTCATGAATGGTAAGAAACAAACTCCTGTCTTTAAGGCATGTGCTGGTGATATTATTGCTATTCCAAAATTAAAGAGTACAAAAGTTAATGATACTCTATGTGCAGTTGGTACTGATGTTAAATGTCCAGCAATTGAGTTTCCTAAACCAGTTATGTTTCAGGCTGTTTGGGCAAAGACCCAGGCTGATGAGGATAAGATTGGTGTTGCTTTGCAGAGAGTTGTTGATGATGACCCAACTCTCTCAGTTGATCACAATCGCGAAACTCATGAAATGATTTTAAAAGGCTTGGGAGATGTTCACATTGATGTTGCAGTTAATCTGATGAAACGTCGTAGCAAAGTAAATGTTGATTTGACAACACCTAAAGTTCCTTATAGAGAAGCAGTTCGAGGTCTTGGACAAGGACACCACAAGCATAAGAAACAATCTGGGGGTCATGGTCAGTATGGTGAAGTTTATTTGAAAGTTGAACCATTGCTTGAAGGCGATGATGAGTGGTTTGTTAATTCCATTGTAGGCGGTGTAATTCCAGGCAATTATATTCCGGCTGTTGAAAAAGGAGTTTTGGAAGGTAAAGGATCCGGTTCTCTTGCAGGTTTCCCTGTAGAAGATGTGAAGATTACTCTTTATGATGGAACATATCATCCAGTAGACTCTTCTGAAGTCGCATTTAAGATTGCAGGAGCTAAAGCATTTGCTCAGGCAATGGCTGAAGCCAAACCCGTGCTTCGTGAACCGATTATGGAAGTTAAAGTAACTATTCCTGATCATTACATGGGCGATATTAACGGTGATTTGAATCATAAACGTGGTAGAATTCTTGGAGTGGAAGTTGCAGATGGAATGCAGATTATTATAGCTGATGTTCCAATGTCTGAACTGTTCAGATATGCTGCCGAGTTGCGCAGTATCACTTCCGGACAAGGTTCCTTCGAGATGAAGTTTAGCCGTTATGATATTGTACCTTCAAACATTACTCAGAAAGTGATTGCTGAATATAAGAAGGACGATGAATAGTTGTTGTTCTAATTAATAAAAGGGGATGTTCAGCATCCCCTTTTTTTATGCAATATTGCTTGTTAAGTGTTGTGATTTAGTCCAAAAATTTAAAACTAAATGGGGAAAATAATGAAAAGTAATTTGAGAATTTATATTTTTGGAGCATCGGGAGATCTTGCTAAGAGAAAGATTTTTCCGGCACTATTTGAACTCTTCTCACGAGGGTTGCTACCTGAGAACATTGAGTTTGTTGGTTATGCACGTACAGCTATGAATAATGATGAATTTCGCAAAATACTTTTTGAATTGCTTACATGTAGATATGTTCCAGGAGAATCATGCCAGGAATACATGGATAAATTCTTAGATAAATGTGTTTACAGACAAGGCATGTATGATTCACAAAGTCTTGATTCTGTATTTGCGAAGTATGATTCAGTTACTAATAATATCTTTTATATGGCTTTGCCTCCAGGAGCTTATGTTGATGCCGTTGGAGCTATTGCCGGAGCAAAAGTCTTTGAATATTGTAAGGATGAACTAAAAGTTGTTTTGGAGAAACCCTTTGGTCATAGTTTGGAGTCATCTGAAGAGTTGCATCAGACTTTATCGCAGTATTTCTCAGAGGAACAGTTTTTCCGCATAGATCATTATTTAGGAAAAGATCTTGTTCAGGATATATTGGTGTTAAGGTTTGCAAATATATTTTTTGAACCAGTTTGGAATTCCAAATATATTGAAAGTGTTGATATTATATGGGAAGAAACATTATCTCTTCAAGGGCGTGCTGGATATTTTGATAAGTACGGAATAATTCGGGATGTTATACAAAATCATTTGATTCAAATTCTTGCATTAGTTGCGATGGAGCCAATAGAAAGACTCGATTCAAACAACGTTTCTATGGCAAAGCTTAAGGTTTTAGAGTCGGTGGACGAATTAAAGGAATCAGATGCTCTTGTTGGTCAATATAGAGGCAATGGTTATGTTCCTGCATACCTGGAAGAAGATGGGGTTCCGTCAAATTCCAAGACACCAACTTATGCGAAAGTAAAATTAAATATAAACAACGACCGTTGGCAAGGTGTGCCTTTCACAATCATAGCTGGTAAAGGTCTTGATCATAATGTTACAAGGGTTGTCGTTTCGTTTAAGAATTCCGAGACACTGTTCGAGAATACGTGTGATTCTAACAAAAAGTCTAATCGCCTAGTTATACAGATTCAGCCAGAGGCGCAGATATATCTTGAGATATGTAATAAAACTCCAGGAGAAGGATTCAAACTTGCAAAACAAAAGTTGAATTTGCTTTATAGTCAAGCCTATGACGAGGAAATACCAGATGCATATGCTAGTCTAATTCTTGATGTTATTCATGGTGATAAAAATATGTTTGTTGGAATTGAAGAATTGTGGGCATCATGGAAAATCTTTGATGATTATCTTTTTAAATCAGAGCATGAGTTGGCAAAGGTACCTGTAGCATATGAATTTGGTGCAAATGAAAATAGTATTGAAGAAGAAATATAATGAAAACAGTTTCAGTTGCAGAGATGATACATATAGACAAGCAGACAATAGAGGAAGATTGTGTGCCGGGTGCATTCTTAATGGATTGGGCCGGGGAACAGCTTTCCATTGAGATCCGTAAAGTTTATGATTTTACTTTGATTAAGCCTGATAATGTTGTGTTTTTTGCAGGAAAAGGGAATAATGGTGGAGATGCCTTTGTTGCCGCTAAGTACCTTGCTCAATGGGGTATTCCTTCTGATATCTATCTTGTTGCACCATCCAATAGTATACAAGGTGATGCATATTTTTATCTGTCAGAGATTTCTCAGTATGACTCCATAAAGATTCATTCATATACTAAGGATGTTGATACATTGCAACCATTTAGATCGGCGCGACCAGGAAACATGATTGTTGTTGATGCTCTTTTAGGTACAGGTGTTGTTGGTGAGCCAAGAGATAAATATAAAGATGCTATTGTTTTGATTAACCAGATGGGGGAGAACAACTATGTTATTGCTGTTGATATACCATCAGGTCTCGATGGTGATACTGGAAAAAGCTCTCAAACAACAGTTAGAGCTGATTTAACGGTTTCAATGGCATATCCTAAAAAGGGCTTTTTAGAAAATGATGCACTTGAATATGTGGGGCGTCTTGAAGTCGTTGATATAGGGATGGAGAGAAAACCTGTTGCTCGAAAAAATGAGACAACACAATTCCTTTCTAGGTCTGACGTTAAGGTGATGTTTAATAGAAGACAGAGAATTTCACATAAGGGAACATATGGAAAAGTCTTGATTATTGGTGGTGCTAGAGGCTTTTCCGGGGCTCCTGCATTATCTGCCATTGCTGCTCTGCAATCAGGAGCAGGGTTGGTTTCTGTATTGGTTCCGAAATCAATTGCATCATCAGTTTCTGCAATATGTCCTGAAGCTATGGTACACTGGGGAGAAGAGACTACTGATGGAGTATTGTCCCGTATTGCTTTGTTACAATCAAAACTGTCTCTGGAACAGTTTGATGTAATCTTAGTTGGTCCAGGAATGACAGTTTGTGATGACACAAAACAAATGCTTCAAAAACTACTTAATACGGTGACTGTTCCTGTTGTTCTTGATGCAGATGCACTTAATATTATATCCATGGATAGTAGTATTTTAAATGAAAGTGGCAAGTATGTCATGACTCCTCATGCTGGGGAATTAGCAAGATTAATTGATACACCTATTGATAATGTAGTGTCAACTAGATTTTCATCAATAATGACAGCCGTGCATAAATATAATTCTAGTGTTATTTTAAAAGGTTCTGGAACTATTATTGCTTTGAATGGTGGTAAACGTTACATGAATCTAAATGGTAATCCAGGAATGGCGACAGCAGGTTCTGGTGATGTTCTTGCAGGACTTATGGCAGGGCTTCTTCCTCAAATAGGATTAAATAATGCCATATGCGCATCGGTTTTTCTTCATGGATTAGCGGGAGACATCGCTACTTTTAAGCGTGGGCAGATGTCGATAACCGCAGCTTCTATAGCCGAAGAAATCTCTACTGCATTACAAGATGTTGTGGGAAGATAATAACAAATGTGAAAATTCGAAAATGATGTTGTTCTATACTATCTAACGAACTAACCAACTATTATTTGTTTATACCTGTGGATAAAAACTTTTTCCCCTCGTTGATTCTTTAGTATTCAGCAATCATATTTTTTTTAATACCGACAGCGGCATTCCACAGTTTACCCTTTACCGTTTACCATTCACACTTTCTTTGTACTGTGCACTGTACACTCCCCATTACGAGCAAAGCTCGTTTCAACCAACCAACTAACTAGGGCTTACTGTTTAATGTGAGATAGGACGCTTTGCTACTGTCGCGTGCTCCAGTCTCGGCAAGCCGGTTCGTATATTTTTGTACTAAGATGATTTCGCCTTTAGCTGGCTAAAGGTAACTCATTGCAGTGCAAAAAAATTAAATTTAGAGCTTGCAATTACATAGCTCGTCTAACTATCTTTAGTTTAGCTCAACTTTCATTAGTTGATTGAATGTCCTGATTATTAGGGAATTGTTGAGAACTGCAGGAGTTGTAACAATTGGTTGATTAAATTCTTTATAGGCTATAATGTTTAGTCGTGTTGAGTCCGGTTTGATAATATAAAGTTTTCCCTGCATATCTATGGCTATTAGTTTCCCTCCTAGGTTAAGAGGGGAACAATAAAATCCATTAGATACATCAGCCTCCCAGAATACTTCTCCGTTGTTTTCATTCATGCATAGTATTGTTGCTCCGCTTGTAAACATGTATATCTGCTCCTCAACTATAATTGGGCATGCTACATCAGGCATATATATTGCGTCATTCTGCCATACAATCTCGCCTGTTACAGGATTAATTGCAACTGTCGTCGCGTTGTCACATGTGTTTACTATATATTTGCCGGAGTATGCTGATGATGGAGCAACTTCTCCCCCCATGCATTCGTGAAACCATTGCTGATTACCAGTATCTAGAGAGTAGCCTTCGCATGTTAGGCTGGTAACTATTGAGATTATATCCGTGTTGTTTGTCTGAATAAGAGTTGGAGTAGCCCATGATATTGATGCTTCTCGCTTTTTTTGCCATGTGATAATACCTTCGTATGGATCAAAATTATATAAAATATGCTTTTCATAGTCATCATATTGAACGATTAGATTGTTGCCTGTTTTAAGTAGAGAGCTTGAATAACCATACATATTGTCAGGAATATGCATCTTTCTTCTCCAAACAATCTTACCCTCAAGGTTGTAACATAGAAGATCTCCAGATGCAAATATTGCCCATATATATTTTCCGTCTGTAACTGGTGTTGATGCTGCATAACCGGTATCTTCTGTGACTTCTGGCATCTCTGTTCCGAGAACAAATTCTGGGGAAGTTGATGTTTCCCAAAGTAGCTCGCCATTATCTGCAGAATAACAGAATATTGCTAATTCTGTTGAAGATGCTCCAGTAATAAAAATTCTAGATTCAGTGCATATTGGAGAGCTAAATCCTTGTAGTCTAGGTTTAATCTGCCAACTGGTTTTCCACAAAGTAGTGTTTGTCCAGTTTTTAGGGATATTATCCTTTGATTTTGGTAATCCTCTGAAACCAGCCCATACAACTTTCTCGAAGCTTGGAATATCTTCGCTAGTTTGTATATCTTGTTTGTTGTCTGTATGATTTTTTGTTGTTGGGTTAATGATTGCAGTAGCTGTCTGGTCAATTGTTTCAGAGTGGATCTCTGTTCTTTTTCTTTCGTCATTTATTATAATTATCAAAAACATAACTAATAGTGTTGTTATTAAAATGGCAATTGTAATCGTAGAGTTTGTTGTTCTACTCTTTTTGTTTATGTTAATTTGCTTGACTGGGTTCTGCATTATATTTGCTGCTTGCAGTAGAATTGCTAATAGAATACCGCAGACGAATATGATTCTTATACCAATTTGGAAATGTTCCTGTCCGGAAAACCATGTCCTTCTATGAAGAAAGTCTAATTCTCTGATTTGTTTTAGCTGTTCTTGTGATATCTCGGAGTTTTTGATATCCAGTTTAAGAGTATATAGTTGTTCTGCATTTATTGGGTTAGCTTTGGTTATTCTTTTATGCTCTGTGTATAGTAACGTTCCAAAAAAAACCATGAATACAAATAGAATTGCTGAGATTGTGTGTAAAATTGTAGCAAACTTATTTTTCATTTAGTAATGATAAGAGAAAAATATTAAGTTGTAAAGTTTAATTAGTGTTTTGGGTGTATGAATTCTGCGTGATAGAACGTTAATATTCTTGATGTTTATTTTGTTTATATGTATAATGCACAAACTTATTATTGTTGTGGAGTAACACATCTCTTGTTGTATTAGAAGTGTAGTGATTTAGTGGATAGTTAACTAGAACCCCATAAATATCGAGGATTTATTATGAAAAATTTTGTGAAGTCATCAGATAATGTAGCAATTATAACTAAAGAAGCTAAATTGTCTTATTCATCATTGTTGGGTAAAATATGTAAATTAAAGACTCTTTTTAACTCTGACGAACAAGATAGAGTCTTGATCTTTTCTGAAAATAGAATTGAATGGATTTATACGTTATATGCAATCTGGTCAAGAAAAAGTATTACAGTTCCGGTTGATGCTTCGTCATCACCAAGTGATGTATCATATATTCTGAATGATTGTTCACCTACCTATATATTTTGTTCAGAAGGCAAACTACCTGTAGTGAAGGAAGCACTTGAGCTTGTGGAGTGTAAACCAGAGATTATTGTTTTTGATGATATTGCAAATGAACTATCGGAAACAAGTGCCTCAAACGATGATTTTGTTGTTGATGATTTGAGTAAGACAGCGGTAATTATGTATACATCCGGAACGACTGGCAGTCCTAAAGGGGTTATGCTTTCATTTAATAATCTGTATGTAAACGTTTACGGTGTTTGTAATGATGTCCATATCTATGCAAAAGAAGAAACCACAATGATTCTTTTACCGCTTCACCATATTCTGCCTTTGATAGGTACTATCGTTGCTCCTCTTTTTTCAGGAGGAAAGATTGCAATGTCTCCTTCCTTAGCTTCAGAAGATATTTTGAGTACATTACAGGATAATAAAGTAACAATATTTATTGGCGTACCAAAACTCTATAGTGAGCTTAGAAAAGCCATTATGCGTAAGATTAGAGCAAAGAAAGCAACTTCTATTATTTTTAATGTTATGGCAAAAATACAAAATCCAGCTTTGTCAAAGAAAGTTTTCCATGCTGTCCACGAAAAGTTTGGTGGAGCAATGAAGTATATGGTTTCAGGTGGAGCACCTTTAGATATAGACGTGGCATCCGATTATAAGACTTTGGGTTTTGAGATGTTGGAAGGTTATGGAATGACCGAGACCGCACCTATGATTACCTTTACGCGCCCTGGTCATTGGATTATTGGTTCTGCAGGTCAGCTTCTAAAGTCAAATGAAGTTGATTTTAGAGATGGTGAGATTGTTGTTAGAGGTGATAACGTTATGCAAGGCTACTATAAGAGAGAGCATGAAACAGCAGATGTTATTAAAGATGGCTGGTTGCATACCGGAGATCTAGGGTATATTGACGAGAAGGGGTTTATTTATGTAACTGGAAGGAAAAAAGAGATTATAGTTCTTTCAAATGGAAAAAACATTAATCCAAATGAGCTCGAAAGTGAGTTCTTAAGACTATCTGATGATGTGAAAGAAGTTGGAGTTTTCTTGAAGGATGATAGTTTACATGCAATCTTTGTTCCGAACGATGATCTACATAATTTAGCTACATTTGAAAAGGATATTAAAGACAATGTTCTTATTGCCTATAATAGCAAGGTGACACCATATAAAAAGGTTTTGCAATTTACCACAACAAAGACACCATTGCCTAGAACACAGATGGGTAAAGTTCAGAGGTTTAGATTACATGAGCTTCTTGAAGTCGATAGTAACGAAGAGATGGAAGTCTTTGAAGGAACAGTGGTCTTCAATGCCGTTGCAGATTATATGAAAACAGAGAAAAAGACTGCGGTTCAGTATAGTTATAATCTGGAATATGACTTGAACCTAGATTCGCTTGAAATTCTGAGTTTTCTGTTTTTCATTGAAACAAGTTTTGGTGTTAAAATGGATGTAACAGAAGTTCTTGCATTTGCTAATATTGGCGAGTTATGTGATTTTATCGAAGAGACAAAGACAAAATCAGAGGTTGAAGATATTCATTGGGGTGCAATATTAAAGGAAAAAGTGTCATTTGAAATGCCGAAAAGTTCTTTTTTTGGTGTTGCAGTTGTTAAAACATTTAAGTTTTTGTCGAAGACTTATTTTAGAACGAAGAGTTATGGAGTAAACAACATACCTGAAGGACCATGTATTATTGCTCCCAATCACCAAAGTTTTCTTGATGGGCTTTTTGTTGCGTCTTGTCTGAAACTAAAAGCTTTTAGAAGTACATACTTTTATGCAAAAGAAAAACATGTCAGAAAACCTTTTGTGAAATTCATTGCATCCCGAAACAACGTGATAGTTGTAAATGTTAATAGTGATTTAAAGGGGTCAATTCAAAAACTTGCTTTGGCTTTGAAAAACAATAAAAATATTATTATTTTTCCAGAAGGAACAAGAAGTCTAAGCGGTCAGCTTGGTGAATTTAAGAAGACTTTTGCAATCTTAAGTAGAGAACTAAATGTACCAGTTGTTCCTGTTACAATTAGTGGTGCTTTTGAGGCATTACCTAAAAAGTCATCGTTTCCTCTACCATTTAGAAAAATTTGTGTTGAGTTTCATAAAGCAGTAATGCCGACAGATCTTTCATATGATGGTATTGTTGAAGCTGTAAAACAGAAAATTGGAGTCTCTCTTTCAAATACAGTTAAGTGATGAAAATAGTATTTGTTTAGTCGATTGGTATGTACTAATGAATATCAAAAAATTATTTTTTAGAGTCTTAATTTGTTTGCTAAAGATTAGTATATTTGTTTCAAGCTGTTCTATACTTGTAGTCATTGTTTGGGGTGCAATTGATGTTTCGTTTGGTTGTCTTGAGTTGCAAATAAGTCATCCAAATGAGAGTTTGTTAATACTATTGGTTAGTCTGTCTTTATATTATAGAATTAGGCATTCGCTTACGTTCGCCAAACAAATCGATGCTATCAATGATTTTTTGATTAAGAAAGAAAAGCTTTTTCTGTTTGTTATTGTTAGTTTTTCCTTTATATATATATTAAGAATAAAACTTTTTCAGCATTTTACGTTTAATACAGGCGCATATGATTTGGCAATGTACGACACTGCTATTCGTAATACCTTGGAAGGAAAATTTTTGTTTGCAGACCAATTAGGGCGTAATTTCTTTTCAGAGCATTTTTCGCCGATATTGCTATTAATGTGTCCTTTGTACCTAGTTTTTGATACATCAGTTGTTTTATTCGTGGTTGAAGCACTGGTTGTTGCTGTTGGTGTTTTGTTTGTTTATAAAATTGGAAGGTATTATAGTTTGTCTCCAGTTGTTTCATTGTTGGTCTCTTTTATTTTTTTGAACTATAAGTATCTTGCGATGGGGGTATTGTCTGATTTTCACCCAGAGATATGGGAGCCAACTTTCCTTTTAGGAGCTATATTATTTTTATTAAAAAGAAAGACATGGCCTTATGTTATTTGTTTAATTCTGGCTCTTTCATGTAAGGAAGATATTCCCATATATGCGTTAGGCATTGGCATTTATGCATTGTTCAATCGAAAAACTAAATTAATAGGGGCACTTACTTGTTTTATTTCTCTTTTATGGGCAGTTGTTGCATGGAAGTTTATTATTCCAGCAGCTATGCCTTCTGATGCAGTCGTTTCTCACTTTGTTGGCGCAAGATGGGGGCATCTTGGCGATACTTACAAAGACGTTGCAATTGCATTACTCCAGCAACCTATTTATATGATGAAATGCATTTTCTCTGCTGCCCCTATTGATATGCTTAAAACTCTTGCATTTATACCATTTTTAGGAATTGAAGCTTTGTTAATTGCTCTACCCGGACTTATTCTGAATACGACTGCTAATTTTGAACCACAAGCTACATTGTTGATGCATTATGCAGCTCCAATAATTCCATTTGTTATATGGGGCTATATTATTGGTTTAATAAGGTTGCGTTATTTAGTATTATCAATTCCCTGGTGCAAAAGAAATTCTCAACTTGTTTTAGTATGTGGAGTATGTTTGTTAACAATTATAATGAGCTTGTCATTTGGAGAAGATTATACGTTTTTTCGTTTTGATTCGCATGTAATGGCAAGATATCGAGTGATGAATCAAGTTCCTTTAGGTTCATCTGTTAGTTGTGGTGCAGATTTTGTTCCCCATCTCGTGAGAAAAACCCATCCATATGTTTTTCCTAATGAACCTAGTAGAGATAGAGAATATAGACATTGTGATTTTATCCTTGTTGATAAAAAAGGCAATCCATGGCCATTACAGAAAGAAGGGTTAGATTCTGAAATTGACAGCATTCTTTTCCAAACATCAAAATACTGCATTGTGAAATCAGAAGATGGCGTTTACCTGTTCGATAATATTTATAAAAAACGTAAAATCCATTAGCTATTAGCAAAGTTTCTTATTCTTCTATATCAAGATAGTCTGGCGGTTTCAATGCATTCTTTTGCATGTGTCTGACTGTACAAAGCTCTGTATCAATTTTCGCCATGGGCCGTGCTCCTGATGTTCTTACTTCTGAAAATATATATGGCTGTGTCTTAAAATAGTTCTCGCAAAATTCTTTTGAGCCAACAACTTGACAATCAGTAAAGTACTTCGCATTGCAATGAATTGCTTCACAAAGTCTCAGTTTCTTTTTGGAGCGAGATGCTGTTGCTTCTAGAAAACGTTTTTTACTAATACCATTTCTTTTCTTACCATCCTTGTCTATAATGCTTTCTGTTTCTGCAAATAAAATGTTCTGATAGTCTTCTTCATATTCATCCCAGTTGTTTTCAACCTCCATCGGGGTTAACTCTTTAGAGGGCATTCTTCTGTCATTCTCATAGTATTTGAAAAATTCAACAAGACTTTTTTTGGCTGTTATATCGCCATTTAATGCAGCAGAGAAGTTCGTGTACTTATAGTCCTCTAGTTTAGTTACAAGGTCTTTTCTTAATGGTGCAAGGTCAATGTAAGCAGATATAATTCTTGCAGTTTCAAAAGTATCTTCTACCACAACTCTTTTGAAACCATTTCCCCATACACTCCCCGAGCTGCGAAATCCTTCACCTTGGGATATATACCGGTTGTACCAGCGTGAAAAAGGAGATTTTATAATTGTCATGAATGCTGGAATATTATTCATCCTATGTAAGTAATGTTTTCGTAAATCTATCATTACTTCTTTATTGTTCTTTTGTTTTAGTTCTTCGAGAATCTCCTTATACTTATCATCTGACTCCGTACTTCTTATTCTTTTAAGTAATAACTCATCTGAAATTTCTTCGTTCTCATGTTGTCGTATTAGTAGCATAAACTCATCTTTAAATAAAGCATATGAACATATGGTGATATTGGAAAATTGTGCTGCACTTTTAACCCCACTAATGAATTTGTCAGCAATATTACTATCTGAGAAAAGGTCATCAGTACAACAAGCTTGACCAAAGCATAACATTAAATGTTTTCCTTCTTTTATCTTAAACTTACGTGTCATTTATATCCTCCTATTTACTTAAAGTATAAATAAAACAACTCCCTTTTTCAAGATATATTCTTTTGCAATAATATGTCTTGTTATTTATATTAATAATACGTGGTAATATTATTAACTATTTATAGATTAAGAACATATGAAGATAATTAAAAGTTTGCATTCTAATTGCAATAGAAATAAAAGCATCTTTGTGTTAAATAATCGTCATAAGAAACAATTTGTTTGAACAGAAAGTAATGTTGGTTGATTTTTGTGAAAACAAGGGTGATATAGCAAAAAACAATAGGAATTTGGACAAGCTCCGCCCTGAGTGAACAATCACAGAATATTTTTATAGAAATTTGATAGGTAGAATTTGACTATTCTCGAATTTTAGGTTCGATAGGGGGTAATATTGTATTGATTTGAAGATCTCGCCCGGTATAAAGTCCGTTAAAACCAACCTTCTTCATTTTAACTCCATTTTTTCGAAGTCTTTTGGAAAATTTATCAGGATATTTATTCATAAAATCGGTGCAGAACTCTTTGGTTCCATAAACAATACCATATGACATATATCTTACTCGACTGTGTAATGAGTCAACAAAGGACATTCGGCCTCTTTTATGTATCTCTTTTTCAACCTGATCATGAGAAAAACCTTTTTTTACAATGTTGCCACTATTATCTGTGACCTCCTCTCCTGCATCCACAATATAAGAACGATACCATTTTCTTGCATCTAACCATGCTTTGTTGAACTCACTACGCTTCAATGACTTACTTGGTGGGCAATCACTGCTGTTAAATTGATTGACCAAGTCTACAACAGCCATTCTTGCTTTTCTGCTTCCTGCATATGCAGCACCATAACTACAATAAATATAATCTTTTGAATCTTCAACAAGTTCAGCTCTCATGGGATTAAGTTCAATGTATGTTGACATTGAAAAAAGCGCACCTGGATTATTTTGAATTAACATACTTTTATATCTTTGCCCCCAGAAAACTCCATCTCTTTGATATTTTGTATTATGCCAACAGGCATAACGCTGTTTAACTGTCTTCATAAATGCCGGAGTGCTATACATCCTATCTGTATATTTCTTGCGCAAGGGGATCCACCAGTTGTTAAACTCATTCTCGTGTTTTTTCTTATAAGAGTTATAATCATGCCTAAAGCAATGGTAGAATTTACTACCATAAAGAATTCTAATTCTCCTAAACAGTTCTCTATCAGTGGTTTCGGTTTTCTCGGGAGTATGTAGCAGAATATGAAAATGATTAGGCATTATTGCATAAGCCAGTACTTGGCAACCTGAAAACTCCTCTGATTTGCGTATGATTTCAACAAATTTTGTCTTGTTGTAATCAGAATCAAAAAACTTTGTTTTTGAACAAGTTCTTGACATCAAATGAGTGAACTGATCTATTCCAACTGGTGGTAAAAGTCTAGTGGTCATAATAACCTCCATTTTAATGTGATTAATAATTCTATATTAGCAGGTAATATAGTTCTATCATGTTTTGTAATATTTGCAAGAAAAAACAAAGATTTTGTCGATATTTTAGTGTTTTATGCAAGAAGACCTACTGTAAGCCGTGCCCCGTGCCCCGTGGCACGGAAATGGAGTTTTTGTTTAGATATTATAGAATTTGTTTAAATCAGTGAAATATTTAAAGATTCATGCAGTTGATGTTTGTAGTTATTGGTAGCTAAGGTAGGTGAAGCGCAACTTTTTATAGATTATGTTCGTCATGACTGAAAGGGGTAGGGGCATGACCTAAATGGTATTTAGTCAGAAGACTAAAAGGGATAATATTTGTGGATGATATATTGACTTTAATGCTTTTGTTACTGTATACTTTATCGAAATAAAAGAATGAGTTGAAATATAGATAAAATTTGATAAAACTTTACATGTAGGCTTTCCAAGTTTATATTATCACCAAAAGAAAGTGTATAAAACTTGACACATTTAGAACAACTTGAGGCAGAAGCTATATATATAATGCGAGAAGTAGTGGCAGACTGTGAGAAGCCAGTAATGCTTTATTCAATAGGCAAGGATAGTTCTGTCATGTTGCATTTAGCCTTGAAAGCTTTCTATCCTGAGAAACCACCATTTCCATTTATGCATATAGATACTACTTGGAAGTTTAAAGAAATGATTGATTTTAGAGATCGTACGGCTAAAGAGCTTGGTTTGGATATGATTGTCTATACCAATATGGATGGTGTTAAAGATGGCATTAATCCATTTAATCATGGTTCTAGTTATACCGACATAATGAAAACTCAAGCGCTCAAGGATGCTCTTTATAAATATGGGTTTACCGCAGCTTTTGGTGGAGGAAGAAGGGATGAGGAGAAGTCTAGAGCCAAGGAGAGAATATTTTCATTTAGAAACGCTGCACACTCATGGGATCCCAAGAATCAAAGACCTGAAATGTGGAATTTATACAATACCAAAATCAATAAAGGCGAGAGTATCAGGGTTTTTCCTGTTTCCAACTGGACGGAGTCTGATATATGGCAATATATTAAGCAGGAGAATATTGATATTGTATCGCTTTACTACGCAAAAGAGCGTCCTGTAATATGTAGAGATGGTAATATAATTCTTGTCGATGACGATAGGCTTAAGTTATTGCCTGAAGAGCGTGTTGAAATAAAAAAAATGCGTTTTAGAACATTAGGATGTTATCCTCTTACTGGAGGTGTTGAATCAGATGCAGAGACTTTGGATGAGATTATCGGAGAGACTTTAGGAGCGGTTTCATCAGAAAGAACAAGCAGAGTGATTGATCACGAAGCAACTGGAAGTATGGAAAAGAGAAAACGAGAGGGTTACTTCTAATGGCTGATTTACTAAAATTTATTACTTGTGGCTCGGTTGATGATGGAAAATCGACATTGATTGGGCATGTGCTATATGATGCAAAGTTATTGTTTAGTGACCAGGAGAGAGCTCTAGAGCTTGAAAGCAAAGTAGGTAGTAATGATGGAGATATTGATTATTCCTTGTTGCTTGATGGATTGATGGCAGAGAGAGAGCAGGGAATTACTATTGATGTTGCATACAGATATTTCACAACATCTAAAAGGTCATTTATTGTTGCAGATACTCCAGGGCATGAACAATATACCAGAAATATGGCCGTTGGTGCATCTTTTGCAAATCTTGCAGTGATTTTGGTTGATGCATCACAAGGAGTTTTGATTCAAACGAAGCGACATGCAAGAATTTGTGCATTAATGGGAATAAAACACTTTGTGTTGGCTATTAACAAGATGGATCTTATTGCTTATGATGAGCATAGGTTTAATGAAATCAAGGAAGATTTTCTTAGTGAAGTTGCTGGTCTTGAATTAGCTAGCATTAGCGTTATTCCTGTGTCTGCTACCGAAGGTGATAATATTGTAAATAGGTCAAAATATACTCTTTGGTATAAAGGTGAAACTCTTCTTGAATATTTGGAGAATATTAATGTAAATATTGAATCTAAACAGGATGGTTTCTTAATGCCAGTGCAGCGGGTTTCTCGTCCGCATCATAAGTTTCGAGGTTTTCAAGGACAAATTGAAGTTGGAGAAATATCTGTTGGAGAAGAGGTAACATCATTTCCAAGCGAAGAAAAAGCCTGCGTGAAAAGTGTTTTTGTTGGAGACAAAGATTGTAATACGGCCAGAGCAGGGCAACCTGTGACTATTCAGCTCGATAAGGAAATTGACGTTTCAAGAGGATGTACTTTAGTTAAAGATGTTAATGTTGATATTGCAAATATGTTTACTGCAGAAATCTTATGGATGGATGATGCAGAATTAGTTACAGGCAGAGGTTATTTGCTAAAGCTTGGTACAAAAGTTGTTCCAGCTACTTTAATGAGAATCAAGTATAAGATTGACATCAATACAGGAAAACATATTTCTGCAGATAAGTTATTAAAAAATGAACTTGCTGTTTGTGATGTGTCTATGGCTGAGAATATTGTGTTTGATTCTTTTAAGAATTGTAAACACTTAGGAAGTTTTATTTTGATTGATAGAATAACCAATATGACATCTGCATGTGGTGTGGTTGAACATGCACTACGAAGATCAACAAATGTTGTTTGGCAGGATACAGATGTTACCCGTGAGATAAGATCAAAACAGAAATTACAAAAACCTGTGACAATATGGTTTACCGGTTTATCTGGCTCCGGGAAATCCACTCTAGCAAACGAGTTAGAAAAAAGACTGGTTGCAATGGGCAAGCACACTATGTTGTTGGATGGGGATAATGTTCGCCATGGTTTAAATAAGAATTTAGGATTCAAACCTGCTGACAGAGTTGAGAATATTCGAAGAGTTGCCGAAGTTGCAAAGCTCATGAATGATGCAGGAATAATTGTTATTGCATCGTTTATATCTCCTTATGAAGAAGATCGCCGAAATGCTAGAGAAATAATTGGTGATGATTGTTTTATTGAGATATATGTCAGTACTTCTGTTGATGAGTGTGAAAGAAGAGATGTAAAAGGACTTTACAAAAAAGCCAGAACAGGTGAAATCCCCAATTTCACAGGTGTATCAGCTCCATATGAAATTCCTCTTAATCCATATGTTGTAATTGATACCGTGATGTACACGATAGACGAAGCAGCAGAAATGATGTTGGGGAAAATAAAGGATTCGGAATGTTTCCAGCTTTGATATATTTTTAAATCAGTATATAGAAGAACCATAGTTTTACGGTTAATACTTTTCTAAAACACAGATGACATAGGGTGGCCGAGCCGCAACCAAAAGGGCATATCCGCAGATGAAGCAGATTAAAAAGATTGTTTGCAGAATGATTTACAGCAGAATGATTATAAAAAGAATTTTATAGACAGAATGATTATCGACAGAATCATTTTAGAAAGAGATTAAACCACGGAAAACACTGAAATCACGGAAAGAAGAAAGATAAGAAAGAGTCATCTAATTTCGCTAATTTACACTAATTTTTTGTTGTGTTATTTTGGGAACAGTTATTTATTTGGCTTCGCCACAAATTACTGTACCACAAAATTCCAGAACAAGGTTGTCATTTCTTTAATCTCAAATCGGTAGAAGATTATTATAAAGTTTGTTAGCCATAAAGGGCGTAATAAATCAAGAAGGCAGTAAAGAATTTTAGCCACGGATCAACTTAGCGCGGCATAGCCGCAACCAAACGAAGTCATCTGCAGATTAACGCAGAGAAGAATACAAATAGGTCAAGAACGTCCAACATCGAACGTTCAACATCGAATTATGAATCAAACAATTGCTTTGCAATTGAACGGGCTGAAAGCCCGAAACAACTTAGCCTAGGGCAACGCCCTAGGAAACATAATAAAAACAAGAAATTTCTCCCCTGTTTAGGGGAGGTGTCCGCGGAACGAGGACGGAGGGGCTCCCTGCTCCCGGCAGTGTTTTTAATTCGACGTTGGATGTTGAACGTTCGATGTTGGACGTTCATTTAACAAAAAGTTGACAGGTCTAGAATTGTTTTGTAACATGTTTATAACAGAGTGGTTGTAAATATCCTTAAAAAATAAACGATCATAAAAAACAAGAAAATGAAGGGTTGTAGTATAGGGTGGCATAGCCGCAACCAAAAGAGTTAAACGCAAAAGATGAAAAGTCGCAAAGAAGAGTTTAAGCAATGTTTTAATGTAACGCATGCTTCCAGCTTGCATGGGGTAACGCAACGATCTTCGTTGCAAGTGGGAGGGACGTCGTCTCTGATGTCCGTTAGGGCTGACAGCCCGTAATATCATAGCCTAGGGCAACGTCCTAGGAAAAATAATAATAAACAAAGTTTTTCCTGCCCACGGCCGTGTCTTCCATTCATTCCCGCCTTGCGGGACTAGCAAAGCTAGCCGGCACTCGTTCGACTTGTCGAGCCGTAGTCTCGCAGAGCGAAGGCTGATGTTGGACGTTCATGGATAAACACCTCGTTCTCGCTCTCAGCAGAGCAACTTACCACGTATCACGTAATACGTACCACGCAAATCCTAGCTCTTAATTCATCATTTTTGCAATATTTTTGGAATCCGTAGTAGTTTTAGCCCTTTTAGGGTATAATTTCTGCTCTTTTGATTCTTTTATAACCTTTAGGGTATATTTTTAACATTTCTCTTGATTTTATACGTTAAAGGGTATAATATCGGGGTGTTTTAAAAGAAAAAACTTTTGTAGAGGATAAAATGGACACAGAAAAATTAATAATATTTATAAAACAGAGAAGAAAAGATTTGAATCTGACTCAAGTAGAATTAGCTGAAAGAGCTGGTGTTGGTCTCAGGTTCATTAGAGATCTTGAGCAAGGAAAACCAACTGTTCGCATTGACAAGGTTAACCAGGTCTTAATGTTGTTTGGTCATGTTGTAGGTCCAGTACCTAGTGATAGGAGTTAATATTATGAAAAAACAGGGATTTGTATATGTGAATTCATTGTTTGCTGGAATCATTGAGCAAAATGATGAAGGATTTGTCTTTGAATATGACAAAGACTATTTAATAGAGAATGCAAAAGCTATTAGCTTAACACTGCCATTACAGCATGAACCCTTTGTCTCAAAAACAATGATACCGTTTTTTGATGGACTTATCCCTGAGGGATGGTTGCTGTTTATTGCAAATCAGGTCCTAAAGGTTGAGAGCTTGGGGCGTATGGATCTTCTTTTAGCATGTTGCGAGGATACTATTGGTGCAGTATCAGTTAGGAGGCAAAAGATATGAAACGATGTTTTATCTGTAAGAAAGAGCTGACTGAAGATGAAGATTACCAT
>Ga0307987_1000555_pt1 | contig 22102 bp, 17 predicted proteins | sample EllFjometagen181_FD_203157 | JGI IMG/M metagenome (GOLD analysis project Ga0307987, IMG submission 203157) | Marine microbial communities from Ellis Fjord, Antarctic Ocean - #181 | ecosystem: Environmental > Aquatic > Marine > Unclassified | place: Southern Ocean | collected 2014-10-08 | reverse complement strand
TTGTTTTTTAATAAATATTTTTATATTGTATAATGTGTCTTATTGTTTGATTGTATAATAAATTTTATTTATTAGATTTTTATTAATTTTGGATAAGTTTTAGAAGTTGTATGAGATTTTTATTTTTTATATTATATTTTTTTGTTAGCTTTGTTGTTTTAGGTAAAGATTTTTATTTTAGCAAGGTTAAATTTAATGGTTTAAATACATTTTCTCAGGAATTTATTTTAAACAAGTTTGAATCTGAATCTAAATTAAATGGTAGTATTTTTTTTGAAAAATTAATTTCATTACAAATCTTTGATCATGTTCAGGTAGTTGTAGATAAAAATATTTTAAATGTGAATGTTGTTGAGAAGCCATTTATTAGATCTGTGAAAGTATATGGTGAAAAGGATAATATTCATTTATTGTCATTATTATCTGACTTAAAATTAAAGTCTGGTGAATTATATGATTCAGCTTTGTTAAAATTATTTAAATTTAAACTGGAAGAATATTATTTTAGTAAAGGTTTTTATAATTTAAACATTGATATAAAAGTGAAATTTAAAAAAAAATATAATTTTGTTGATATTGATTTGTGTGTTTCTCATAATAAGTTATTAAAAGTTAATGATATTATTATTAGCGGAAACAATATTTATAGTAGTAGAAAATTATTGTCGTTATTTTCACATTCAAAATCAAATTGGATGTCATGGTTTACTAAAAGTGATATTTATTTTAAAGGTAAATTGGTTTCTGATTTAAGACGATTAAAATCTCTTTATGTTGATAATGGTTATATAGATTTTCAAGTTAATTTTATTAAGATTTATTTGTCTAAAGATAAAAAAAATGTATCTATTTTTATTGATATATTTGAAGGTGATGAACATGATTTTGGGCGTATAATTTTAGATGGTGGATATTCTGATAAGATTAAAGATCGTTTATCATCAATTATATCTTCTCATATGCTTTCTGGTAATTTATTTTCTTTTTCTGATTTAATTAAAGCTAGAAAAAAATTAATAGATTTTTTTTATGATAGTGGATTTATAAACACTTCTGTTGATTTTCATGTTTTAAATGTTGGTGGTAGAGCTGTTGATGTTATTTTTTCTTTTAATATATCTACAAGGATTATGGTCAGACGAATAGAATTTATAGGAAATTCAATTACATCTGATAATGTTTTACGTAGTTTTGTGCCGCAGTTTGAAGAATCCTGGATTTCATTGGATGATGTTAATTTTGGTAAACAAGAGATTATTAGGCATGGTTTGGCTGGTAATGTTGATATAGCATTTGTCAAATGTTTTGATAAAAGGGATAGTATAGATCTTGTATATAAAATAAAAGAGCAAGGAACTAGCAAATTTATGGCTGGATGTTCATATCTTCAAGGTGATAGTTTTATATTTCATATTAGTTCTGATTTATCAAATTTTTTGGGAACGGGTAATGATGTATCATTTAATGTTAGTAGAAGTAAAAATCATTCTGATTATAATATAAGTTATTTGGATTCTAAGTGTTTAGGCAGTAATTTTGATGTCAGTTATAATGTTTATTTTAAAACTGAATCTTTTAATAAGGATGTTTTGCATTTTGATCATGCTTCAGATACGTTTGGTGCCTCTATATCGTATAATTCTAGTATAGGAAGATATAAACGTTTAAATATTGGATTTGGTTATGATAAAACTAATTTAAAGTTGACAGAAGAAAGGGCTCCATCTGAGGTTAGAAAGTTTATTTATGGTGAAGGTATTAAATATAAGGAATATTATTTAACGTATAATCATATTTATAATTCTTTGGATAAACCAATGTTTCCTACAGATGGTTTTATCAGGCATTTTAGTGTAAGATTATCATTACCTGGTTCTAGTTTAAAGTATTATCATTTAAATTATGATGTGACTTACTATAATAAATTTTATAATAAATATATTTTTGGTATTTATTATAATATTTGTTATGGTAATAAATATTTTGATACGGTTTCATTTCCATTTTTTAAAAACTTCTTTCTCAAAGGTGTAAATAATGTTAGAGGTTTTAGAGATAGGTCTTTAGGTCCTAGAGATTCTAATAATGAAAGCATTGGTGGAAATTTTTTATTTTGTATGAAATTATCTTTTTATTTTCCTTTACCAGTATTATGTGATTTTGATACTGTTAGAACGTCTTTGTTTTTTGATTCTGGTCAAACATATAATACATCTAATTTTTCTAACAAACCTAATATGAGAGGCAGATTTTTAAAGTATAATTCGTTTTTTAGATTATCTGTTGGTTTTGCTATAACATGGAGTACGCCTTTTGGAATGCCTATAGATTTTTCAGTAGCATATCCATTAAACGCTGATTTTATGGATAGGAAAAAATTAATATCTTTTTCTATGGGAATGCCATCATAGTATATGAGATTTTCTAGGCCGTATTCTTTAAGAGAATTAAGTTATTTTTTAAATGCTGATTTAGTTTTAAGATATGGTTCATTATCATCATGTGTAAATGGATTATCTGATTTTTTTTCTTATTCATCATTTGATGTTATAGTTTTTAATAATTTAAATTATTTAGATTATTTAATGAATATTAATGTTGGATTGATTGTATTAAAGTCTGAGTATGTTTGTAAAACAAGTATGAATTGTTTAGTTATTGATAATCCTAGATTAGCTTTAGCTAAATTATCAAGTTTATGTTTTAATTTTGATTTATTTAAAGGTGGTATAGAAAAATCGGTTTTTGTGGGATTGAATACAATTGTTTCAGACATTTCAAAAGTTTGTGATAATGTTGTAATTGGATCAAATGTTGAAATTAAAGATAATTCTTTTATTTCACCAGGTTCTGTAATTGGAAATAATTGTATCATTGGTAGTAATTGTTTTTTAGGTTCTAATGTTGTTCTTGGAGATAATGTTGTTATTGGTAATAGGTCTTGTATAGGTTCTAATTCAACGATTGGTGGTGATGGTTTTGGTTTTGTTAAAAATGATTTTTTTGGTTGGGAAAAAATAAATCATTTTGGTGGCGTAGTCATTGGTAATGATGTTGATATTGGATCTAACACTTCTGTGGATCGTGGAGTTTTTCATAATACTATTATTTCTGATGGAGTTTTGATTGGAAATCAAGTTCAGATCGCTCATAATGTATTTGTTGGTAGAAATACTGTTATGGCGGGATGTATTGGTGTTGGTGGTAGCACTTATATAGGTTCTGAATGTTTGATTGGTGGTGGTGTAATGATACGTGATCATATTTTTATTTCACATAGGGTTTGTGTATCAGGATCATCTAGTGTCACCAGATCTATAAATAAATCTGGCTTTTATTCGTCGGTTTTTCCTGTAACAAACAGTTATAATTGGAATAAACAGTTGCATTATTTTTATAAGTTGAAAGATTTATTTATTTAAGTATTATATTGCATAAAATAGTATTTTATTTATTTGTATGTGAGTTATTATTCCTAAAATATATCCTATTAAAATAGCCCAACTCCATTTCAAATGTGAAAAAAATGTATATATATTTTTTGCTTGTCCCATTATTGCTATTCCTGCAGCTGATCCAATTGATAATAAACTTCCTCCAATTCCTGCGGTTAATGTAACTAAAAGCCATTGTCCTTCACTCATTGTGGGATTCATATTTAAAACGGCAAATGTAATTGGTATATTGTCTATTAAAGCTGATAAAAGTCCAATTATTATATTTGCTGGCGTGTGTTGATGTATTGTGCTGAAATTGCAGCCTATATCATTGTATATAAAGTTAGATATATTGTTTAATATACCTATAGCTGACAACCCGCTTATACATAACATAATTCCATAAAAGAATAGTAATGTTTCCCATTCTATTTTGTTGATTTGATCTGTTAAGTTAAAATTAGTATTCTTTTTATTTTGTATATATTCGAATATATGGAGAAAACCAAGTCCTGTCATCATACCTATGACTGATGGTAATTTAAGATATGTTTGTATAATCACTGTCAAAGCTATTGTTGATACAAACATTATTATTAGTATTATTGCTCCATTTTTAAGTTTTTTATCTTTTATATTTGTATTTTTAGGTTTGCTGTTTGGTATATTAAAACTTATTATCAGTGATGGAATAATAAAACTGACAAGTGATGGAATAAATATATTAAAAAATGATTTAAAATTTATTATATCATTTTGCCATATCATTAGAGTTGTAATATCTCCAAATGGACTAAAGGCTCCACCTGCATTTGCTGCTGTAACTATATTGATGCATGTTAAGTTAATAAATTTTTTATTATTTTTTTCTATAGATATTATTATGGAAGACATTAACAGGGCTGTTGTTAAATTATCTGCAATTGGTGAGATAAAAAATGCTAATATTCCTGTCAGCCAATATATTTTTTTATATGATAAGTTTTTTGATAATATTTTATATTTTATTTTATCTAATACACCAAAACTTTTTATACTATTTATATATGTCATTGCTACAAATAAAAATAAAAATAGTTCACAGTATTCTAGTAAAACGTGTTTTAGAGAATTGTTAATTATTTTTATTTCATAATCTTTTGTAGCTATGAATGCTATCATTATCCATATTATTCCGGCTGCTATTATTGTGGCTTTTGATTTTTTTATTTGTGTAAATTCTTCTAGTATTACTAGTGTATAACATAATAAAAATATTAATATTATAGATATATTTAATATGTTATAGTTGGATATAAATTCATTATTCATTTTTTTTTATTTGCATAACATGTGTTACATGTTATAATAGATCAGTATTATTTATATTTACATTATATTATATTATATATATGTTTTTTTTGTATAGTTTTGTTGGTGTATTATGTGCGATCATACTCCTGTTATGAAACAATATTTGGAAATTAAATCTAAATATCACGATGCGTTTTTATTCTTCAGAATGGGTGATTTTTATGAATTATTTTTTGAAGATGCGATTAATATTTCTAAATTATTATTATTAACATTGACAAGTAGAGGCAAGTATAAAGGGGAAAAAATTCCTATGGCGGGTTTTCCTTGTCATTCACTTAATAATTATCTTGTTAAATTAGTTGAACTTGGGAAAAAAGTTGCTGTTTGCGAACAAGTTGGAAAAGCAAAAAAAAATGGCTTAATGGAACGAAAAGTTGTTTGTTATTCTACACCTGGATTGTTGATCGACAGCTCTTATTTAAAAGCTGGAAAAAATAATTATATATCATGTGTTTATTGTTTTAATAATATATATAGTGTGTCTGGTTTAGATTTAAGTACAGGTCATTTTTTTACACGTGTTATTGCTAGCGAGTCTAGTTTTTTTGATGAATTAGATAGGGTGAAACCAGCTGAAATTTTAATTTCAAATACCGCAACTTATTTTCCAAATAATTTAAAAAAATGTTGTATACAGAAGGTTAATGCTTCTGAATTTGATTATAAAACATCTTTTAGTATTTTGAAAAAATTTTTTGGTAGCAAGTTTTTTTCTTGTGTGGATTTATTACTTTATAAGTCATCTATTATATCTGCGGGTTTTCTTTTAAATTATGTTTTATCATTTAAACTTGGTAAGTTAGAGAATGTTACTTCTATAGATTTTATTGGTCTTTCTGGTATTTTACATATTGATGCAAATTCTAGGAAAAATTTAGAGTTATTTAAAAATTTATCTGGTGGTGAAGAAAATACATTGTTAGAAACTATTGATTTAACTGTTACACCTATGGGAAAACGTTTGCTGAGACGTTGGTTAGGGTTGCCTTTATTATCAAGAGATATATTAAATGATCGTTTGATTGCTGTATCTGTTTTAAGAAAGAATAATTATTATTTGAAACTTCAAGAACATTTAACTAAGGTTTTAGATTTAGAACGTATTTTAGGAAGAATTTCAAATGGTTCCTTACGCCCTATAGATTTAAAACGTTTGCAATTATCATTGGAAGTTATTCCTCAAATTCGTAATGTTTTAAAGTCATTAGATTCAAGTAAACTTATGAATATTATTTTATCTAATATCGATAGTTTTAATTCTTTATCTAAATTAATAGATTTGTCTATTGTTGATAAGCCATCAGCTTTTTTAAAAGAAGGGTGTATTATTATAAAAGATGGTTTTGATTTATATTTAGATAAGTGTAGAAGTGTTCTAAGGAATAAGGGCAAATGTATATTAGAATGTCAAGAGAATGAACGTATTAGAACAAAAATTGCTAATTTGAAAGTTAGTTTTGGTACCCGTCTTGGTCATTATATTGATTTGCCTAATCATATTAATTCTCTTCCATCTGATTATGTTAAGCTTAAAATTATGTCTAAAACTACTAGGTATATTACTGCAGGAACAATGGCTATAGAAAAAAAAATTCAAAGTGTTAATAATGATTTATTTTTAAGGGAAAGTAAGATTTATCGTGTTATTGTATATTTGGCTAGAAAAATGGTTAGTTCTATACAAAATACTGCTGAACATTTATCTATATTGGATGTTATTAATTCATTTTCACGACAATCTAGTATTTATAGTTGGTGTAAACCTGTTTTGATAGATGAGTTTAAAATAGATATTTCTTCTGGCAGACATCCTGTTATTGAAAATAAAATTCGTGGATCATTTGTTTCTAATGATATTTATTTAGATAATAATAGTAAAGTTTTTGTTATAACTGGTGCTAACATGGGTGGAAAATCTACCTATATGCGTCAAACTGCTATAATTATTTTACTAGCTCATATTGGTTCATATGTTCCAGCTAGTAGTGCGATAATAGGAAATGTTGATAAAATTTTTACTAGGATTGGATCAGGTGATGATTTAGTTAATTCTTGTTCTACATTTATGTTAGAAATGAAAGAAATGTCTTTTATATTGGATCAAGCTACTGATAGGAGCTTTGTATTAATAGATGAGATTGGTCGTGGAACAGGTTATCTTGAAGGAAGAGCTCTAGCATGGGCTATTTTAATGGAGTTTATTAAAAAAAATTCTTTTGTTTTATTTTCCACACATTTTTATGATTTATCTAATATTAGTAAATCGTATTCACAGGTTAAAAATATTTATTTTAAAGTTTTAGAGGTGAATGATAAGTTAATATTTCTTTATGACTTTAAAAATGGAGTTTCAAATAACAGTTTTGCAATACATGTAGCAAAAATGGCTGGTTTGCCAGATGATTTGTTAAAAAATGCAAATGAACAGTTGTGTAGGTTGAAAGAACATGATTCGACTGATTCAAATAAAATTTTAGAGTTTTTTAATAAGATAGATCTTGATTCATTATCTCCAAAAGATGCATTAGATAAATTTTATTATTTTAAAAGCCTTTTTAATAAAAAAGATTAATATATGTCAGAGTTTATAGATAATTATAGGTTAAATTTAACCAAAAAAAATATTTTTTTTGATGAAAAACAAGAATTTGTAGTTTATGAATTAAACGAGTTGTTTAAGATTTTATTATCAAAAGATAAGAGAAAGGAAAGTATATTTTTTTCAGATGTTTTTAATTTTTTTAATAAAGATGATTCTTTTGGTTTATATGTTTGGGGTGGTGTTGGTAGAGGTAAAACATATTTAGTTGATTTGTTTTATTCTTGTTTACCTATGGATAGAAAGACACGATTGCACTATCATCATTTTATGAATTTAGTACATTTAAAATTAAAGGATAATTTTGGTGAAAAGGATCCTTTGAAACTTGTAGCCAGATGGTTTGCTAAAAATTATTTTATAATTTGTTTAGATGAGTTTTTTGTTAAAGATATTGGTGATGCAATGAATTTATCTAAATTATTTTCTTATTTGTTTGAATTTGGTGTATTTTTTGTTATAACATCTAATGTTATTCCTAATAAATTATATGAAGGTGGTTTACAGCGACAAAAATTTTTATCAACTGTTTATTTATTAGAAAAAAAATTAAAAATTATAAATATAGATGGAAATATTGATTATAGGTCTAGAAATTTAGAAAAGGAACGTGTTTTTATTGTTCCTTTAGTTTATAGTTCGTTTAAATCAATGAAAAAGTTATTTTTAAAATTATCTACAGCAATTCCCGAAAAGAAGAGTTTTATAGAAATATTAGGTAGAAAAATCTTAGCATTATATATTTCTGGTTCTATAATTTGGTTTAATTTCAAGGTTCTTTGTGGTACAGGTAGAAGTCAGTTAGATTATATAGAAATAGCTTCATTATTTGATACAGTTTTTTTGAGTGGTGTGAAAAACATGTCTTCAAAAAATGATGATGAAGCTAGAAGATTTATATCTTTAATAGATGAATTTTATGATAGAAAAATTAATGTTATTATCTCTTCAGAATGTGATATACAAAGTTTATATTGTGGAGATATTTTAAAATTTGATTTTGAAAGGACTGTTAGCAGGTTAAATGAAATGTCTACAAAAGAATATTTAAGGGATTTTGATAAAAGTGTCTTCTGATTTTGTTCAATTACATGTTCATAGTGAATATTCTTTAGATATTGGTTTTTTTTGTGTTGATGATTATGTTAAATTTTGTTATGAAAATAATATTTCAATGGCATCAATAACAGAGCGTTTCAATTTATGTTCTATTGTTAAATTTTATAAAAAATGTATCGAATTTGGTATTAAACCAATTATAGGGTGTGAATTTTTTGTAGATTATGGATTGAATGGTCGTAGCAAAATTCTATTATTATGTCAAAATTTAACTGGTTATAGAAATTTAACAAAAATTATAGCCAAAGCGTATTTAAATAATTTAGTTGATGGTATTCCTGTCATAAATCGTAGGTGGTTTTTATCATTATCTGAAGGTTTGATAGTAATTGGTTTAGCTTTTGAAAGTGATATTGGAAAGTGTTTGCTTTCTGGTAATTATTTAGGAGCATGTTCTTATTTAAAATTTTGGAAAAAAGTTTTTGGTAATCGTTATTATTTATCTGTTACAAAGCTTGGTTTAGAAATAGAGTTTATATTTTATGAACATTTATTTGATTTTTTAGAAAAAAATGATGTTTTCTTATTATCAACAAATGAAGTTTGTTTTTTACGATCTATAGAGTTGTTGGCTTATAGATCAAAAATTGCTATTTTTGATCCAGATGAGAGAGTTGTTCTTGATATATCTGATTCTTATTTTAAAAATAGATATTTTAAATTATATGATGAAATGTTTTCTATTTTTTCAGATATGCCTGAAGTTCTTGACAATAGTTTTGAAGTTGGCAAACGTTGTAATTTAATTTTAGATTTTAGCAAGGATTATGCACCAAAATACTTAAAAAAGATAGAAGTGTCAACGGAAGCTTTTTTAGTAAAAATATCTGTAGAAAAGTTATTTGAAAAACTTTTTGTTTTAGATAAGAGGTTTTGGTTTATTTATATTCAACGATTAGAAATGGAATTAGGGGTTATCAATCGAGTTGGTTTTGCAAATTATTTTTTAGTAACACATGATTTTATTGTTTGGGCAAAACAAAATGATGTTCTTGTTGGACCTGGAAGAGGGTCTGGTTCAGGATCATTAGTGGCTTATCTCTTATCTATCACAGATATAGATCCTATAAAATATGATTTATTATTTGAAAGATTTCTTAATTATGAGCGAATTACTAGTCCTGATTTTGATATTGATTTTTGCATTGAAAGCAGAGATCTTGTTATTGATTATATTTTTGATGAGTATGGATTTAATAATGTTGCTCAAATAATAACATTTGGTTGTATGACAATTAAAGCTGTTATTAGAGATGTTGGTAGAGTTTTGGGTTATTCTTATGGTTTTGTGAACAAGGTTATTAAATTAGTATCAGGTGATTTTGGTTTATCTTTAAAGTCTGAATTATTAAATAATCCTGAATTAAAAAGCGAGTATGATGCCAGTTATGATATTCAAGCTGTTTTTAATATGAGTTTAAAATTGGAAGGTATTGTAAAAGGAATAGGAAAGCATGCGGGTGGCTTGGTTATATCTCCTTTTAGTTTATTAGGTTTTTTACCATTATCATATGATTCTGATGATTATAGTTTTATGACACAACTTGATAAAATTGATGCTGAAGCATTTGGTTTTGTCAAATTTGATTTTTTAGGTCTTAAAACTTTGAGTATTATGTCTACGGTAATTGAAACTGTTTTATCATATGATGAAATGGAAGATATTCCATTTTTTGATTTAGAAGTAATGAATTTATATGATAAAAGAACATATTTTCTTATACAAAGTGCTGATACTATTGGTATTTTTCAATTTGAGTCCGTTGGTATTAAAAGTGTTATTCAAAAAATCAAACCTGATGTTTTTTCTGATATAGTTGCATTAGTTGCATTATATAGACCTGGTCCTTTACAATCTGGCATGTTATATTCTTTTTTATTAAGAAAAATTGGTTTAGAGCCTATAGATTATATTCATCCTAGATTGGAAAGTGTTTTGCGTGAAACTCATGGTATTGTTGTGTATCAAGAACAGGTTATGTTAATAGCACAAGTTTTTTCTAATTATAGTATTTCTTCAGCAGATTTTTTACGAATAGCTATGAGTAAAAAAAATGTTGAAGATATGAATGTTCATTTGGAGTTATTTTCTCAAGGTGCCGAGGTAAATGGAATTGATCGGGCAACATCTAGAGAAGTTTATTTTATTGTTGAAAAATTTGCTGGATATGGATTTAATAAAGCTCATTCAGTGGGATATGCATTATTGGCGTATAATTCTGCCTGGTTGAAGGCTAATTATAATACTATTTTTTTATCTACGTTATTATCTTCTGATATGTATAATCATGATAATGTTTCATTATATATAAATGAGTGTGTTCATTTTGGAATTAAGATTTTTTTACCAGATATCAATAGAAGTTTTTATTGTTTTACTATTAGTGATAATAGCATATATTATGGTCTTGGTTCTCTTCCAGGTGTTGGTTTATCTATAATTTCAGAAATTGTTCATAATAGATGTTATTATGGACCATATAATTGTTTTTTTGATTTTTTACATAGAATTGATATTAATTTGCTTAGTAAAAAAACATTACAATCTTTAATTTATTCTGGAGTGTTTGATAAATTATATAAACAACGATTTAAATTAGTATTAATAAGTTTTAAAATTTTAGATTTATATTTTAAGTTAGAGAGTTCGTCTTTATATATTATGTCTTCATCCTTTGTTGATGACTATTTTAATCATATGGTGAAAAATATGTCATATATGATTGAATACAAGCAACATGAGATTAGACAACAATATGATTTAATTTCTGGACTCACTTTTAATAATTTTTTTTATTTTTATAAATATGATATTAATTTAATATCAAAATTGTCTTTTAATGATGGTGTTTATTTTAATATGTTTTTGTGTGGTGTTATTGAAGGAATTAAGTTTAAGAGGGTTTATTATGAAAGGCATGTTGTATTAAATATCATTGGTTATAATAAAGTTTATGAATTATTAATATCTTACTTTAGATATAAATCTTTTGGATCTTTGTTAAAAAAAGGTAATTTTATTGTTTTTATTGGATATAATAGAAAGAATTTTTTATGTGAAATTTTGGTTGAGAATTTTTATTTATTTAGATATAAATATGTTAAATATTTAGATTTTGTTTTTTACAATAGTTTTATTTCTGATGTTTTTTTAAAACATTTTTTTGTTTATTTGTCAAAAAAATTTATTTCTGGTAATTCTACAATACGTTTTAAAGTATCTATAGGAGGTAAATATAGATATATATTTTTTGATAAGAAATTTAAAATAGCGCTGCATGATGATTTTATCTTTTTTTTCTCAAAAATGAAGGAAATAAAAACAATTGAACGTGTCTATTCTTTTTAAATATTATTGGATTGTGTTGTTAATTTCTTCAAGTGTTTTTATTATATTTTTACTATTTTCAATGTCTGTTAGTGGGTGTTTATTATTTTTTATGATTGCTAAAAAGTATTGACATTCATTTAATAATGGCTCTTTTTTTGTTATTTTTATATTAAATGAATTTTTATTTTTAATATTTAAAATTGTTATTTTTTTTTCCCAGTTTTTTGTATCATCAAATATTATTTTTTTTTTACTTCCTATGATTATTAACTTTTGTATTTTTTTTTTACTATTCCATGAGAGGTATGTTTGTACATATATATTTTTTTTATAATACAAATTTACATTTATTTCTGTTAGTATTCCATTATTTTTTTTATGTGAAAGTATGTTTATTTTTGATGGAGTTTGATTGATTAATTTATGGATGATACTTATGTCATGTGGACCATAATCCCATAATATATTATTTTTACTAGAAGTATGTATTGTGTTTGTGCGTGTTGAATATATTTGTCTTATTTTTCCTATGTATCCGCTATTGATTATTCTTTGTATTTTAATGAATGCTGGATGATATAAAATAATGTGTCCACTCATAATTATTTTTTTTTTAATTATGTTTAGTTTTTTAATTATGTTTAAATTTTTTATATTGGTTGTTAGTGGTTTTTCTACGAATATATGTTTGTTGTTTTTTATAGCTTGGCAAGCTAAATTAAAATGGCTGTCTATAGGGGTTGATATTATAATTGCTGTTATATTTTTATCATTATATATATTTTTTTTTGATTTATTTTTTATATTTTTTATAGTGTCATTATTGTGTGTATCATTTATGTATTTCAATGCTTTTAAGTTATAAAATGTTCTTACTAGATTTTTCCCCCATTTTCCAACACCAAAAACAGCTATATTGTTTTTATTCATATTTATTCTGGAAATATTTTTGTATTTCCAGATGTATTTAATTAATTATCTATATCTTTATTTTTTTCTTTTTCAATTTTTAATTTTTTATATATTTCTTCTCTATGAACGGTTACTTCTTTGGGAGCATTGACACCAATTCTTACTTGTGTTCCTTTAACTCCTAAAACTGTTACAGTTACGTTATCAGCAATCATCAATGATTCTCCAATTTTTCTTGTTAGAATTAGCATTTTTTTCTCACTTTTGTTGTTGTTTTTATATATTGTTTATATATGAATAAATATATTGTAATATATTTTTTATATTGTTATTGTAAATTATTCCATTTGCTATATTTTTTTTACCACCACCTTTTATCTGAATGCTATGTTTTAAGTGATTTATTATATCTTTGGCATGTATATTGTTTATATCATCGGTAATATTGATATTAATATTAATATATTTTTTTTCATCAGAGTATGTTATTATTATAGAACATGTCATGTCTTTTATAGTATTTTTAATTAAGTTTATATATTTTTTTTCTTCATTTATTGTTATAACTTTTATATTATTGCAGTTTATGTAGTTGTTTTTATCATTTAAATTGTTTGTTAGTTTGTTAAAAATAATTTTTTCGTTTTCTTTTTTAAGGCATTTGTTTTTTTCTAATAAGTTTTCTACTGTATTTATTATATTATTTTTATTTGTAATTAGCTTGTTGCTTAATATTTCTAATGTATTTTTATATTCATTAAATTGTTCTATAACTTTACTACCTGTAATGGCTTCTATTCGTCTTATATTTGTCCCTATACCAAATTCTTTTATTATTTTAAATATACCAATTTCTCCAGTTGTTTTCACATGTGTTCCTGCACAAAATTCTTTTGATATATCGTTTTCAAATGATACTATTCTTGTTTTTTCTTTATTAGCTTCATTTTTATTTAAAATGCTTATATCTGTTTTTATATTATTATTTATATGTTTATTTATTATAGTTTCTATATTTTGAAGTTCATTTTTAGTTAAATTTTTGAAGTGAGTGAAATCAAATCTTAAATATTCTTCATTAATTAGAGAACCTGCTTGTTTTACATGTTTGCCTAATATATTTTTAAGCGTTATATGTAGCAAATGTGTTGCAGAATGATTTATTGATATTAGATTTCTATAATGTATGTTTATTTTTGTCATTACATTATCATTTATTTGTAATAACCCTTTTTTCATATTTCCGTAATGAAAGTATATATTATTAAACTCTTTTGTATCTGTTACTTCAAATATATTTTCATCTTTTATAATTGTTCCAATATCGCCAACTTGACCGCCCTTTTCTGAATAAAAACATGTTTTTGTTGTTACAATTATTCCAGTGTCATTACTATTTATTTGATTTGCATTTTTGTCATTTATTATTATTTTTATTATATCGCTAGATGTTTTTTGTTCATTGTAGCCTGTAAAAATTGTTTTAGGTAAATTTTTTGTATATGTATTTTCATTTGTATTGTTTAATTTTTGTTTACTTCTTTTTACTTGTTTTTCCATTTCTATATTGAAGTCATTTATATTTAATTTTATATTATATTCTTTTATTATATTTTTTATTGTGTCTAAAGGTATTCCATATGTATCATACAGCATAAATGTTGTTTTTCCATTTATGTTTTTTTTGTTTTTCAGCATATGTTTGAGAAAAGTTGTTCCATTGTGTAGTGTATATTCAAATTTTTCTTCTTCATATTGCAAAATTTTTTCTATCATATTTATATCTTCATTATGATATGAATTATTATCATCAATATGTATTACAAAATTTTTTACTAATGTAGATAAGTTTTCTTTTATATTTAGTTCTTTTTTTTTTATAATAGATCGTCTTATTAATTTTTTTAGTATATATCCTCGTCCATCATTTGATGGTGTTAATCCATCTTTTATTAGCAAAATACATGTTTTAATATGATCTGTAATAATTTTAATATTTTGATTATTATCTTTTATATTGAATGTTTTTAATGTTATATTTATTAATGGTTTTAATATATCTGTTTCAAAGCTGTCAAACACATTTTGTTTTATTGATGCTATTCTTTCTAGTCCCATTCCAGTATCTACAGCTATATTTTTTAATTTTTTTATTTCATTATTATTTTGTTGAAATTGAATAAAAACTAAATTCCAGATTTCAAGTAAATTTTGTTTTTTTTCGCTTCCAATATTATAAAAAATTTCACAACAATATCCACATGGTCCTGTATCAGCCATACTCCAAAAATTTGTTTCATCTGTTCCAGTTATTATATGTGTTTTTTTTATTTTAATTATATCCGTCCATAAATTTAGTATGTCTTTATCATTTTTATGAATTGTAATGTATAATTTTTCTATTTTTAATTTTAATATATTGGTTAAAAAATCCCATGCTAGAGTTATTGTTTCTTGTTTTGATGCGTTTTTAAAGCAGAAATTTCCTAACATGGTAAAAGATGTATTGTGATGCGGTGTTTTGCCTATATTATTGAGGTCGTTATGTTTTCCGCCTAAACGTATACAGGTTTGTGATGTTGTAACTTTGTCATATTTACACTTGTCTATATCTAAAAATATATTTTTAAATTGAACCATCCCTGAATTTGTAAATAATAATGATTCATCATTTTTAGGTATGAGTGTATACTCTTTTTGTTCAGTGTAATTTTTTTTTTTGAAAAATTGTATAAATTTTTGTTCAATAATTTTTGCTTTCATTTTTTTTATCTGTGTTTACCGATGGCCGGACTCGAACCGGCACGGCTTTGCAGCCACTGCCACCTCAAGGCAGCGTGTATACCAATTTCACCACATCGGCTTTTTTATTCTTGTGTTTTATCTTTAGATATCGTTTCATATTGATATAAATCTATAGTTGGGTTTAGATCTTTTTTTTTGATATCTTTATTTATTAAGTTAATAGATATATTTGAAATTAAAGACATTACAGCTATTAGTATTATTATTTTGTTTAATATTGAACTTGATCCTTTACTTCCAAAAACATCATTAGTTGATGTATTTGTTATACCACCAGTATCTGCACCTTTTCCTTTGTTTATTAGTATAAAAGTTATTAATAGAAGTGACAGTATTATATGTATAGTTATTATTATTTTTAACATAGTTATTTTATACCAAATTTAATTTATTTATTCCTCTTTTGTTTTGTCATTTATATTTTCATTACTCATAATGTCTAATATTTGATTTAAATTTATTGTTTCATATTTTATTAAAGCATCAGCCATTATATGTAGTTTATCTATGTTATCACTTAATATTTCTGTCGCTTTTTTGTATGATGTTGTTATTATTGTTTTAACTTCTTTATCAATTATTTTAATTGTATCTTCTGAAATATTTTTTTGTCTAGATATTTGATTACCTATAAATACTTCTTCATCATTTTCAAATAAATTTATGGGTCCGACTTTTTCTGACAAACCCCACTGTTCTACCATTTTTCTTGATATATCTGTTGCTCGTTTTATATCATTTGAAGCACCTGTTGTAATTTTATTTTTTCCAAATATTAATTCTTCAGCTGCTCTTCCACCAAATAAACTTGTTATTTGACTTTCCAATTGTGTTTTATTGTGTAAATATTTATCTTGTTTAGGTAAAAAAATTGTTACCCCTAGAGCCATTGTTCTTGGTATTATAGTTACTTTGTATACAGGATCATGTTCTGGACTTAATAATCCCACAATGGTATGTCCAGCTTCATGATAGGCAATTATTTTTCTTTCATCTTCGCTCATAATTAGAGATCGTTTTTCTATACCCATTAATAATTTATCTTTTGCTCTTTCTAGTGCGTCCATACTAATAAGTGTTTTATTGATTTTAGCTGTGTATAGTGTAGCTTCATTTACAAGATTTGCCAAATCTGCTCCTGAGAAACCGGGTGTTCCTCTAGCTATTAAAGCTACATTTACATCTTTAGATATTGGTACTTTTCTGATATGCACTTTTAAAATATCTGTTCTACCTTTTAAATCAGGTAAACTGACTGATACTTGTCTATCAAATCTACCTGGTCTTAATAAAGCTGGATCTAACACATCAGGTCTGTTGGTTGCTGCTATTACAATTACACCATTGTTTTCTGAAAAACCATCCATTTCTACCAGTAATTGGTTAAGTGTTTGTTCTCGTTCATCATGACCACCACCTAAACCCGCACCACGATGTCTTCCAACAGCATCTATTTCATCTATAAAAATTATACATGGCGCGTGTTTTTTTGCTTGTTCGAACATGTCTCTTACTCTTGATGCGCCAACGCCTACAAACATTTCTACAAAATCTGATCCAGAAATTGTAAAAAATGGTACTTTTGCTTCACCTGCAATTGCTTTTGCTAGTAGAGTTTTTCCTGTTCCAGGTGGTCCTATAAGTAATATTCCTTTTGGAATTTTTCCGCCTAGATTATAAAATTTTGATGGATTTTTTAAAAAATCTATCAATTCGTATGTTTCATCTTTTGCTTCTTCAATTCCTGCTATATCTTTAAATGTTATTTTTACTTTTTCTTCATTTATTAATCTTGCTTTACTTTTTCCAAATGACATTGCACCTTTTCCGCCACCTTGCAATTGTCTCATAAAAAAAATCCATATAGCTATAAAAATTATTATTGGGAACCAGCTGATAAATATATGTAGTAGTACGCTTTGTTGTTCTGGTTGTTTGCTTTTTATATTTATATTGTATTTATTTATCCATTCTTCTTCAACTGTGTATTGATCAAGAACTGTTGGGGCGTATGTTGAAAAGTATTCATCATTTTTTGTAGTTCCTTCAATTAGTTGTTTGTCTATGATTATTTGTTTTATATCAGAATTTTGCAATTTTTCTATAAATTGAGAATAGGTTATTTTTTTTTGATTATTATAATTTGGGCCAAAATTGCTAAAGGCAAAAAGTAATATTATTCCAATTGTTGACCAGAGTATTATATTTTTGGTTATTTTGTTCAAAATAATCTCCGTTATTTTTATTATTATTTTTTTATTTTTTTTGCGATTTTATCATATATTTTTTTTTTAATAAATTAAAAATTTTTTAGATATATTTGATATTTTTAATTTTATATTGAAGCATCCCGTTAGGTGTATTTATTTTTACTATATCATTTATTGATTTTAGTATTAATGCTCTTGCCAAAGGGGATTGAATTGATATTGTTTTTTTCTTTATATCAGCTTCATCTTCACCTACAATTCTATATGACATTATTTTATTTTCATCTAGTTTAGTCAATTCAACAGTTGTACCAAAAATCACTTGTCCATTATTATTTATTTTTGTTATATCAATTACATTTGCATTTAATATTTTATTTTCTATATTTTTAATTGTTTTTTCAATTAAAAATTGTTCTTCTTTTGCAGCATGGTATTCTGCATTTTCTTTAATATCTCCATATTCTCTAGCCCTTTTAATATCGCTAATTACTTTTGGTCTATCTATATTTTTTAATTTTTTGAGATGCTCTTGTAAAGAATTTAGTCCATTTTCGGTCATTGGTATTTTTGTCATTCTTTTGCCTTTTTTTTATTTTATTAAGTTATATTTTTTTTATATTTATTTTTTATGTTAATATGTTCTTATATTTTGTAATTTTATCAGTTATTTTAGTATTTAGGAAGGTTTTATGAAAGAAATTTCTATTATAGATATGTTTAATGCTAAGGTTCATTTTGGTCATTTAAAGCGTTATATGTCACCAAAAATGTCTAAGTATGTATACAGTATGAACAATAAAATGAGTATAATAAATTTAGATTTGACATTAAAATTTATGTCTCGTGCATTAAATTTTGTAGAAAGCATATTAAAAAACAATGGTGTTATTTTATTTGTTGGTACAAAACGTCAGGCTAGCAAGTTGGTTAAAGATTATGCTGAAAAAGTTTCTATGCCTTATGTAAATTTTCGTTGGCTAGGCGGCTTGTTAACGAATTATAAGACCATAAAAAAATCTATAAAACAACTCAGCGAGTTGGAAGAAGGCAAGGTTAAGAATAATTTTCAGCATTTAACAAAAAAAGAAATTTTAATTGTTAATAAAAAATTAGAAAAATTGAGGTTAAATTTAAATGGTATAAAGGACATGAAAGGTTTGCCAGATGCGTTGTTTATAATTGATGTGAATTATGAAACAACTGCGTTGTTAGAAGCTGTTAAATTATCAATACCAGTTATTGGTATTGTTGATACTAATAGTAATCCTAATGGTGTTGATTATTTAATACCTGGTAATGATGATTCCGTTGATTCTATTAAATTTTATTTAAGTGTTATGTGTGATCATATATTAAGTCTTAAAGAAAAAAGCAATTAGGGTATTTTATGAGTGAAGTTTCTATAGATAAAATTAAATTGTTAAGAGTTAAAACTGGTATTGGTCTAATTGGATGTAAAAATGCATTGCTTGAAGCTGATGGCAATATTGAAAAAGCTATTGTTTGTTTGAGAAAAAAAGGTTTAGCTGTTGCTTTAAATAAAATGTCTAGGAAGGCTTTATCTGGGTTAATTTTTTTGTTGATTGATGATAATAGAAAAAATGGAGTTATTTTGGAGGTTAATTGCGAGACAGATTTTGTTGCCAAATCATCTGAATTTATTACATATGTAAGAAATTTAGCTGAGACTTTTCTATATAGTGATGTATTTAATAAAGATTTTTATATGTTGCATGATGATATTTGTATTAATAAGGATATTGAGAAAGATAGAATGATTTCTATTTCAAAATTTGGAGAAAATATTATTATTAGAAGAGTTAGACGTTTTGGTGTGATTGATGGTTGTTTGTTTGGATATGTTCATGGATTATCTAATTTTGGTAAAGTTGGTTCCATTTTGTTAGCGGATAACAAAGCTAAATCTTTTGATAATATGGTTGTTGATATTGCTATGCAAGTTGTTGCTATGAATCCACTTTATTTAAGAAAAGAGGATGTTCCTGAAAATGTTAAGTCAAATGAAAGAAAAATTTACCTTGAAACTGCAAAAAATAAATATTCTGATAAAAGTGAAGTTGTTATAGATAAAATGATTAATGGGCAAATGGACAAATTTTATAAAAATATTGTTTTATATGAGCAGTTGTTTATTAAGGATGCTAAATATAGTGTAAAAAACTTGATTTGTAATAAATTTAGTTTATTGGATTTTGTTAGGTTTGAAGTTGGCGAAGATATATAATTTTTTTTTATTTTAGAGTTTTTTTATGTTAAATGAAATATTGAATATTACTGAGGAAAAATTAAATAAGAGTGTCGTTACTTTAAAAGGTGAGTTTTCAAAAATAGTTCTTGATAGAGCTAATATAGGTTTAATTGAAGGTATAAAAATTATTTGTTATGGTGAAAAATATTCTTTAACTCAATTGTCTGTTATTAGTTTTGAGGGCGTTAATGTTATTTTAATTAAGCCTTTTGATAAAAAGAATTCATCTGTTATTTGTAAAGAAATTGTTAATTTAAATTTAGATTTAAATCCATTTGCTTCTGATGATGTAATAAGGGTAACTTTTCCAAAATTAACTTCTGAACGTAGAGAATTTTTTGCAAAAAAAGTTAAAAAAATGTGTGAGGATATAAAAATATCTATTAGAAATATCAGACGTCAATCAAATCAAAAAATCAAGGGTTTGTTAAAAAATAATGATATTTCAAAAGATGAGGAAAGAGTGTTATTAAATGATATAGATGTTTTGATAAACAAGTATATCGTTAAAGTTGAATTTTTAAGTGGTAAAAAAGTAAAAGAGTTATTAAGTTTTTAATATTTTTATGTTTTTGATTTTTTTAGCAAATTTTTTATTATTTGATTTTATTATTTGTTTTTATTATTTAGATATAACTTTGTTTTTTGTATTTAAGTTTGTTTTTTTATTATATTTTGGTGGAGTTTTTGTTTTTATTTTTGAGATTTTAGTTAAAAATACTTGTTTGATATTTATAGGTTTTTTAGTTCATTATTTTTTTATATTTTGTATTGTTTTGAGTTTTATTTATTTTATTTTATTTTCTAATAATTTTTTTTTTGATATAGTTTTTATTTTATTTTATTTAAGTTTTACGTGTTTTGATTTTCTTATAATGTTTTTATTAATTTTATTCATTTTATTTAATTTTAGTAGTTTTGCATATATTATATTTATTTATAAAGCTTGTGAATGTTTTATTATTTCAAAATATACATTTTTATTTAGTAATGCAAGATTGTTTTGCTTAAATTTTTTATTTTTGGATTTTTCTGTTTTATTATTTTTATTTAAGATGTAATATGCATATCCCTGTTATGTTGTCAGAAGTTATAAAGTATTTAGATATTAGATCTAATGGTATATATATAGATTCTACATTTGGTCTTGGTGGTCATTCACATGAAATGTTAAAATATTTAAATTCTGATGGAAGGTTATATATATTTGATAAAGATATTGATTCATATAACAAGGCTAATGATTTGTTTTATTTAGACGACCGAGTAAATGTTTTTCATTCATCTTTTGATGATATGTATTTAATGTTAAAGAAACCCGATGTTATAGGAAATGTTAGTGGTATAATAGCTGATTTAGGTTTATCTTTATTTCAATTAAAAAGTTTATCTAAAGGTTTTGGATTTAATTGTAATGGTTTTTTGGATATGCGTTTAGATACCAATCAAGCTTTTAGAGTTGTTGATTGGATAAATTTTGCTACCAAAAAAGATTTAGAAGATGTGTTTGTTTTTTTTGATGATTCTTTGTTAGTTAAATTTTTGGTAAAAAAAATTATTCTTTATAGGAATAAACACTCTATAAAAACAACTAAAGAGTTGTTTGATATTATTTTTGGAGTGTTTGGTTTTTATAAGGGGCGCAGTATGATAGGTAAATTATTTCAGTTTATTAGAGTTTTTATAAACAATGATTTTTCTTTATTGCATGTTTTTTTAAAGAGGTGTTTGTCTTTGCTAGATAATGGTGGTATCTTGATTTTAATTAGTTTTAACTCCTTGGAAGATATGGTTATTAAAAATTTTTTATTAAATTCTCATAGAGTTAAATCTTTGTCTTTCAAGCCATCAATATGTGAAATTGATGATAATTATAGTGCTAGATCTGCTCATATGAGAATAATAGAAAGGATTTAATTTTATACTTTTATTATTTTATTTTTTATATTGCTTTTGATTAAGTATATTAATGTGTTTACCAGATGTTGTAAATTTTTATCATTTTGATTTACTTTGTACGGATATATATTTTTTTTATATAAAGAGTTAATATTTTCTGTT
>Ga0307987_1000553_pt1 | contig 22125 bp, 15 predicted proteins | sample EllFjometagen181_FD_203157 | JGI IMG/M metagenome (GOLD analysis project Ga0307987, IMG submission 203157) | Marine microbial communities from Ellis Fjord, Antarctic Ocean - #181 | ecosystem: Environmental > Aquatic > Marine > Unclassified | place: Southern Ocean | collected 2014-10-08 | reverse complement strand
CAAATTTTTTACTTACAAGTTTCTTACCAGCTTTTCCCATTCGAACTGCTAACTCTGGCTTTTCTATCAGTTCAATAACAGCATTTGCAACACCATCAATATCTTTTGGCTGAATCAAATATCCTGTTTTATTGTTAATAATAACTTCAGGTGTTCCGTCTAAATCAAATCCAATAGCTGGTTTTCCTGAAGCCAGTGCCTGAACTACCGTACGGGGGAGTCCTTCTCTTAAGGAAAGGTGAACTAAAAAGTCCATTATACTTATATATTTATAAATCTCAGAAGGGGGGATAAGTCCGGCAAAAATAAAATTTGAACTAATACCAAAGTCCAATATTTGTTTTTGAAGTTTATCTTTCAGTATTCCATCACCAACAATCAAAAATATGGCATTTGGATGTTTTTCTAATACTTTTACTGCAGTTGATATTAAATAGTCGTAACCTTTTAAAGGAAATAATCTTGCAATGCTTCCAATGATTGGAACATTTTCAGGTATTTCAAGTTTACGGCGCAATTCTTCATCAGGTTTGCTTGATAAGAAAGGTTCCAGTTCCATTCCGCTATATACAACTTTATATTTGTCAGGTATTGAGATATATTCATTAAGACATTGGGTAATCATTGCCTGAGAAACAGCGTAAATTTGATGACAACGTCTAGCAGCCCAGTGTTCCAATTTTATATATAACCAATTCTTCCACTTTTTTTCATATTTATGAAAAGCCTGTCCATGAATCGTATGGGCAATGAAAGGAACGCCAATTGCACAGGCAGCAGCTCTACCAATTATACCTGCTTTTGAACTATGCGTATGTACTACATCAAATGCTTTTAATGAGAATATATTTCTGAGAGATATAAAGGCAAGTAAATCAAAAATAGGATTAATTGACCTGACTAAGTGTGGTACCTCCATTACTTTAATATCATATTTTTTTACAAGTTCACTCTGTTCTAAAAGTTTCCCTTCCGGACCATTAGTAAAACCTGTAACTAATGTTATTTCATGACCTTTATCTATTAAACCTATTACTGTGAGAAGAGTATTTTCCTGTGCTCCTCCTACAATCATTCTTGTTATTACATGACAGATCTTTAATTTCTTTTGTTTCATAAATTTTTAAAGTTTTGTGTTATAAGTGAATATTAATTAACGATAAGCAAAAAAAATAAATTATTTTAATATACTATGTTTTTTTTTAAATTCTAACCAGTCAATATTTCAAAATGTTATCTTACCCTCCAGCATCAAAATGACAATATGGCAGTGCGCCGAGTTGTAGTGACCACGTGCGTCGGACGGCTTCAAGCTTCGTCTCAGCATTCGCTGGACTACGATCCGAGAAGCGGACAGTCATCCAACATCCAACATCCAACATCTAACATCTAACAACCAGCAACTTTGTTTTAAGACAGCATTTATCTTTACGGGCAAAGCTTTATCCTAATGAAACCGAGTAAAATATGAACAGTTACTATGTAATATTGACAGCTAGCGTTAGAGTTCGCGACGCTAGTCGTGTTTAAAAATTGAGGACACGACTAATCGTCGCGAACTCTGACACTACGAAATAATATTTTAAGTTATTTTTTTAGTTTCAAGAGAGTATTTATCTTTACGGGCAAAGTTTTATCCGTAATGAAACTAAAAGTAAGTCGGACATTCCTGTCCGACAGGGTTGACGGACAGGAATGTCCGTCTTACTTAACATAAGAATAAAAACGGTAATAATCTTTATTTCATAGGAGCCCCTATCTTTAGTACTAAAGTTTTATCATAAAGAAACAGAATGTTTTGAATCGTTATCGTTATCCTTGTCATAATCTTGATCGACTAAGACAAAGATTATGATCACGACAATGATTTAATAAAGTCTACAGTCTTCAGTCTAACTGTAACTATATGAGTCACATATGGTGGCAAAGCATTTTATAACGCTATCATTATATTTCAGATTTATATAATTTGCAACCTTATGTGAAATTTTTCTATCTTTACAAATAGCAAAAAGAGTTGGACCGCTTCCTGTAATTTCTGCGTTTAATGCACCGGCATTGATTAATTCATCTTTGAATATTTTAAGTATAGGGAATTTTTTATATGCAGCGAATGAAAGATCGTTGAATAATTCTGAAGATAATTTATTAATATTCCCTGAGGATAAATGGTTTGAAATTTTATTTATATAGGGAACTTTTGAGTTTTCTTTACGTTTGAGATTGTTATAAGCCCAGGCTGCACTGATTGGAAATAGTGGTGCTAGTATGACTATATGTATTTTTTTGGACAGATTGATAGGTTGTAATTCATCTCCTATTCCATGACCGATGGAAGGGATAGGATTTAAAAAATAAGGTATATCTGCACCTAACTTTGAAGCTATCCCTTTTAATTTAGAATTAGTCAAAATATTGTACTTGTTTTGTAATAATTTTAAAACAGCAGCAGCATCAGAACTACCACCACCCATTCCTGCAGCTACAGGTATATTTTTAGTTATGTGAATATTTATATCAGGCTTGATATCACATTGTTTAAAATAAGCAAAAGCCACTTTATAACAGAGATTATTTGAATCGTTTGGAACGGAGTTATTTTCACAAGAAACTGTAATGTTCTGCTCTGTATTTTTATTACTATTTATTGAAATATCGATAGTATCGAATACTTCTAAAAGAGGAAGAAAAATGGTTTCAATATTGTGATAACCATTAGGTAGTTTTTTTGTAACCTTCAAAAAAATATTTATTTTTGATGGAGTTTTTAACGTTAATTTATTTTTACTGTCAGTCATTTATTCTTTTCTTTGATCTTTGTCTGTAATTCGATCTATATCACAATTAATAAAGGGCTATATTATGTAGAAGATGCGTCTTCGCTTCTTCATTAGGCGATTGTATTAGTATAGAGTGGCGGGCCGCCTCTTTTACAGTTACATTTCCAGCAATTTATGCCTGACTGAATAATAGAAGAACGAAGATGACATTGAATTAAACAAATTAGGCATTTCAAGTAATATCAATCAAGGCTCAGTAAAGGCTTTTAAACAAATCACATAGTTTATATTCAGAATCATCTTCTTTTTTAATTAAAAATTTTTCTATTAAATTTTTTACATAGATACCAATTTCGTTACAATCAACGAGAGAATTTTCAGCTTTTGTATTTATATAATTATGATTGCCGCCGAGAAAAATTTTACAATAATCAGTTGGAACTCCATTTTTGTTCTTTTTCCGTATTCCTTGAAATCCTAATGGACCGGCTAAATGATTACTGCAAGAATTAGGGCATCCTGAAACTTTTATTGATTCTATCAATGTGTTAAAACAATCTATTTTTAAATCTTCATTATTTTTAAAAATTTCATCTAATTCTTTTGTGATTGAATTAGCAAATTTATGAGAATTTATAATTCCTATTTTACATGTCTTTGCTCCGACACATGCAGTAATAAGTCCATTGAATGAACTTCCTGTGAAATCTTTAATTGGTTTATGGCTAATTATAGTATTATAGACAGAGTTCAAGTCAGACTTTTTAATCGGGAAAAGAAGATTTTCAGTTCTGGTCATTCTTGAAAAAGTGATACCGTACTGGAGAAAAAGATTATGAATGAATTTTAAGTCTTCAACAGTCAAGTCGCCAAAAGGAACAAATAGTTTGACAAGCAATATATTATCAAATTTTGTTTCGTTAATTGCAATAGACTGCCAGTTATGGAATGATTTTTCATCGATTATTTTATTATTTGATGTCTTTTCTACTGTTGCTTTTGTAAATAAACTTTCAATGGACAATGGTTTTGATAATGTGGTTTTTGCTAAGTTTGGTGTATTTTTAAGGAACTCAAAGAATAGAGATTTAAATTTCTCTTCACCATATTTCGAAAGAATAAACCTGATTCTTGCCTTATTTCTGTTATTTCTATCTCCATGTTGATCAAATAAATCTACCATTGCTGAAGTGTAACTCAGCACTTCTTCAGATTTTATAAAATCTTTTAGTTTAATACCTGTTGAACTTCCATGTCCCATTCCTCCACCGGCATAAACTTCAAAGCCTTTCACATTGTTTTCTATTTTGGCTAGAAAACCAAGATCAGTAAGTTTCGCTAATGAACAGTCATTCTTACAGCATGAAAAAGCTATTTTAAATTTTCTGGGGAGAGTAAAAGCCTTTTCATACTGAAACAAAGAATAAGTTGTTTGTTTAGCGTAGGGTAGTACATCAAACACGGAATCTTCTGAAAAACCTGAATGACTACATGCAGCAGCATTTCTGAATGTATCACCACCGCCACCTCTGAATGTGATTTTTTCTTCCAGACATTGAGTAAATATGGGAAACAGTTCTTTAATATTTATTCCATGTAACTGACAGGCTTGCCTGGAACTTAAATGTATAAAATTCACAGCATGATTATCAGCAATTTTAATTAATTTTGATATAAGTTCAGTTTTTAGATCACCACCTGTTATTCTGATTCTTACCATAAATTTTTTATCACGTTGCTTATAAATTCCAAATTGAGCCGTTGATTTTTTTAATTTCAAATAATCGATTTCTTCAATTATGTATTTGTTAATACTGTCTTTTAAAAATAAATAATTGTGAATATCATAAAATGTATCGAACATATCAGACATGAAATTTCTCCTGTATTACTTGAAAAGTTATAACCAAGTCCAGCATTGAATTTGCCATATTGCTATCCATTGGAAGGGACGTATGGACTTTTGAAAATACAAATAAATATTGTTAAAACAAAAAACACTTATTAATATTATAGTATATATCAAACATACCACAATACTGTAAATATTTAAAGTGTATTTTAATTGATTCTAAAATAACACTATTTTCTTGATTTAATTGTCAGGTTTGGTTTAGATATTGTTACAACTGTGTGAGGTGCCGTATTTTCTGTAAGCCAAACGTTGCCACCTATAGATGATCCTTTCCCCAGCGTTATATCTCCCAAAACTGTTGCCCCGGAATAAACATTAACATCATCTTCAAGTGTAGGGTGACGTTTTTTATCTCTGATTAAATTACCATCTTTATCTTTAGGAAATGAAAATGCTCCAAGAGTTACATTTTGATAAATTTTAACATTATTACCAATGACTGCTGTTTCACCTATAACAACTCCTGTTCCATGGTCAATAAAAAAGCTTTCTCCAATTTTGGCTCCAGGATGAATATCGATACCTACTTTACTATGTGCGTATTCTGACATCATACGTGGTATTAAAGGTACATTTAATAGATAAAGTTCGTGTGCTATTCTATGTATAGTAATAGCATAAATACCTGGATAACTCAGAATTATTTCATCAATATTTTTAGCAGCAGGATCACCGTCATAGGCTGCTAATACATCAAGTTTCATTTTTCTACGTATTTCAGGTAATTGCTTTATTAGTTTCTTTATTGCATTATTTGCAAATGATTTTAAATTACAAATTTCACATTGCAAACAAGTGCATTGGTATCGGTATGCTCTTGCAATTTGATCTCTTAAATCAATATAAATTTTTGAAATATTACTTCCTGTAAAATAATTGAAATTATTAATATCCAGAATTTTTCGTTCAATAAATCCTGGAAACATTATTTCTTCTAACTCATTAAGTATATGTTTTATTTCCTGTCTGCTGGGTAAATTTACACCTTCAGTATAGTTTACTCCCTGTTCATCCTGATATGAACAATTTAGTTCTTCTACAACCTGTTTAATGAAACCAGAATTAGAATCCATAAAAATATTTTCATGAGGGCAGTTTTTCATATTGTTTCCTATCCATATTCAACCCTGTTAGGGGTTGTTGTTTTTACCATCCCCGAAAGGGATACATGTTAATACCCATGGGTACTGAGTTATAAATTAAATTTGAAACTATTATTTTTTAACCACAATTTTTTTTGCTTGTAGTCCGGCATAAGTTTGTTTACTACATTCCAGAATTTTACAGAATGATTAAGTTCAATTAAATGAGATAGTTCATGAATGACAATATAATCAATTATTTCAGGAGGGAGCATTATTAACCGCCAAGTAAAATTCAATCTTCTATCAGCTGTGCAGGAACCCCAGCGCTTTACTGCACTTGTTATTTTAATAGACTTGTAAGTCATATTATGGGTGAGTGCAATTTCATTCACGCAATCATATATATAATGTTTAGCCTCTGTTTTATACCAATTTATAAGAATAGGTTTTATTTTGTATTTAAACTTTTCTGAAATATAAAAACCATTATCAAAAGAAAATTTGACTTGTGTATTTTCTGATATTTGTAATTTATAACAATTTCCTAAATAATAAAATTCTTCATTATTTTTAAACTGTTTTTTAGGCGTGCTATTTAGTCGTTCTCGAATTTGCCGCTGTTTTGTAGCTATCCAGTGTTGTTTGTCTTGAATTAGTTTGTCAATATATGATTTTGTTGTAAGGTTTGGTGCACGGATAATTAAATTGCCATCACTTTGTATTTCAAGGGCGATACTTTTTCTATTTGACCTGATAAGTTTTGAGATAATTATATCATGCATTATTGAATTTATTGGTTTTATGATCATTGGCAGAGTTGGTATCGATGTTTGGTTTTATTATGGATATGTCGGAATGTAGAGACGCACGGTCGTGCGTCTCATTGTTATATAAAACAATGATGGCATGTAAATGATTTGGCATTAACACAAAATCATGCAAAATTAATTCATTCCTGATTTTAAACGATACATACCATTTGTCATATGCAATTTTTCCAAAAATAGATAAATTCATTCTGTTATTATCAATATGACCGAAAATACATTGTCGATTTTTAGTAACAATTGTTATGAAATAATAACTATTTCTTGAATAATCCCAACCTGGTAATCTGTTGGATTCATTACGGTATTTATTATTGTATTTATCAGTCATGTTTTTTCATATTATGGGTAACTGTTAAAAGACACAGTCCGTGCTACATTCCATCATATTAAAAGACACACGTCCGTGCGCTACATTCCATCATATTACAAGACGCACAATTGTACGTCCTATTTTTACATTCAATTATTTTCTTTTTTCTTCAGAATATCAGTTTTTATACTAAGTTCTTTAAGCTGGTGTGAAGAAACCGCACAAGGTGCATTCATCATCAAATCCTGGGCTTGCTGATTAAATGGAAATGCTATGACTTCTCTAATATTTGGTTCATCAGCTAACAGCATTACTATTCTATCTACACCGGGGGCTATTCCACCATGTGGAGGAGCTCCAAATTTGAAAGCGTTAATCATACCACCAAATTTATCGTTAACAGTTTCTTCAGAATATCCTGCAATATCAAAAGCTTTATACATTATTTCAGGTTTATGGTTTCTTATTGCACCACTGGAAAGTTCTATCCCATTACAAACAATATCATATTGATATGCTAAAATATCAAGAGGATCTTTTTCTTCTAAATCTTTCATTCCTCCCTGTGGCATCGAGAACGGATTATGACTGAACCCCATTTTTCCTGTTTCTTCATCAGGTTCGAACATTGGAAAGTCAATTATCCAGCAGAATTTAAACTCATCATCTTTAATTAACTCAAGACGGTTTGCAAGTTCTGTTCTAACACTTCCGGCTATACTAACTGCATTTTTTTCTTTGTCTGCAACAAAAAACATTACATCTCCATCTTCAATGGAGCCTATTGTTTTCAATTGATCTATCTCTTCCTGACTTAGAAATTTAACAATTGGACTTTTTACAGTACCGTTTGTCCAAATTATATATCCTAATCCTTTTGAGCCTAAAGACTGGGCATATTTACCCATGTCATCAAAGAATTTACGGGGTTTTTTATCAATATTTTTTACTGCAATTGCTCTAACTACACCTTTTTTCTTAACAACTCCAGAAAATGCATTGAATTTGCTATTAGTGAATACATGTGAAACATCAATAATTTCTAAAGGGTTACGTAAATCAGGCTTATCATTTCCATATTTGAGCATAGATTCTTTATAAGGTATTCTTGGAAATGGAGCATCGGTACTATGTTTATCACTAAATTTTTTAAAGATATGAACAAAAAGAGTTTCCATTGCTTCAAAAACATCATCCTGAGTTACAAAACTCATTTCCACATCAAGCTGATAAAATTCACCTGGTGAGCGATCAGCTCTGGCATCTTCATCTCTGAAGCATGGTGCAATTTGAAAATATCTATCAAAACCGGCAACCATCAGTAACTGTTTGAACTGTTGAGGTGCCTGAGGTAGTGCGTAAAATTTACCTGGATGAATTCTACTTGGAACCAGATAGTCTCTAGCACCTTCAGGAGAACTGCTTGTCAGGATTGGCGTTTGGAACTCGTTGAACCCTAGTTCAATCATTTTAGAACGAATTTCGGAAATAACAGATCCACGAAGTAGAATATTATTTTTTAATTGTTCTTTACGAAGGTCAAGAAAACGATATTTCAATCTCATTGACTCAGGAGCTCCGTCATCTTTTGCAATCTGGAATGGGAGTACTTCTGATTCTCCTAGGACTTCCATTTCTTCAGCGGTTATTTCAATTGAGCCTGTAGCGAGCTTTGGATTAATAGCATCTTCTCTTCTGGGAATAACTACTCCTGTAAACGAAATAACACTTTCTAAACGCCAATTTTCGAGTGCTTTATAAAAATCTCTTTTAGGATCGATTACTATTTGAATAAGACCGGTCTTATCACGGAGATCTATGAAAATAATACCTCCATGATCACGAACACTATGTACCCAACCTGCAACTTTAACTGTTTGATCTATATTGTTACTGCTTAATTGACCACAATAATGTGTTCTATATTTTTGACTTTTTTCTATCAACTCTATATCTCCTTAAAATTCAGATAAGTATTTATGCGATAATTTGCGCGGTTATAAAAGATAATTTTTATCCTCAGAAAAATAAATGGACTTTAAAATTATAATGTTTCACCTAATAACTTATTGTATATGTTATTAACTTTTGAGAATAAACCATTTAATCTAGTTTAAACTTAGACAGTCGCAACCTTTATAATAAATTAAGAAGTGGAAATTATAGGTAAAATCAAACAATTTCCAGTTCAAACCTAAATTTAAGTTAAAAATAAATAAAAGAAATATTAGGATACGTTAGCAAAACAGGGTAATTAAACTAAATTAAGTCTCTATTTTTAAAGCTTAAATATAAATTTTATAATTACACATGTTTAAAATAATGCTGAAAGGTTGTGAGTAGTATGGATTCAATAGGTAGAATAATTGATGGTTTTATTAAAGTTGAAAAGAAAGAGATTGAACCTTGTTTGAAACAGGTTGATATAACGATACCTGCAGACAAAGTTGAGTTGGGTTATAATTCTCTTGCAAAAGAGATTGCTAAAGGTGCTAAGATTTCAGGCTTCAGACCAGGTAAAGTTCCTGTCCATGTAGTTAAAAGCCTTTATAAAAAAAATATTGAAGAAGAGACTGTTAAAGAGTTACTTTCTTCCGCTTTTAAAAAAGCTTCAGAAGATAAAACAGACGATTTATTATCCTATACATTTCCTGACAAAAAATCTCCTGAGTTAAAACTCGGCGAAGATTTTAAATTTTCATTGCGTTTCAACCTAGCTCCTAAAATTGATTTACCTCAATATAAAGGTGTAAAAGTAGAATTAGATAAGATTGAAACTTCTAATGATGATATTGACAAACGTATTGATTATTTTCGTGAGATTTATGGAAAATTTGAAAAGATCGATGCTCCTGCGTCCGATGGTGATATGCTGAAAGTTTCTTATACTTCTGATTTCACAATTTCAGATGATGCAAAAGACAGTGTAAAAAAACTTGTCAGTTCTGAGTCTAATTTTGTGTGGTTGAATCAAAATGATATAATTCCTGGTATAAATAATGTACTAAAAGGTAAAAAATCTGGCGAAAAGATTGACCACGAAGCAACTTTTGCTGCAGATTATGAGGAAAAAGAATTAGCAGGACAGAAAATCAACTACAGTATTGAAATTTTAGAAGTTCAGCATAAAGTTCCAATTGAGTCTGATGAAGAGCTATGTAGTAAACTTATGATTAAGAGTGTTGATGAATTGAAAGAAAGACTTACTCAACAGGCTGAGTCTGAATTAGAAAACAATTACAAAACTATTAAGAAAAATAAAGTGACTGAAATTCTTACACAAGATTTAGACTTTTCTGTCCCTCCTGACATGCTTAAAGATTTTACAGCAAATGAACTTAACTTTCTTGTCGAATCAAAAATGAAAAATGTTGATGATAAAGATAAAGAAGCTATGCAGGAAGAGTTGAAGAATGATAAAGATAAATTGATGGAAGAAGCAAAAGAAATTGCTATTAAGAAACTGAAAAGTTTTCTTCTTTTAAGGAAAATCGGAAAAGAAGAAAAAATGGAAGTTTCAGATGAAGAAGTTGATAAACACATTCAGAGTATGAGCCATTATTATGGATATAAAGCTGAAGAACTGAAAAAACGTCTTCTTGATAGTGGTAATATTTCTCAGGTTTATGACGAAGTATTAATTAACAAAGTGACTGACTTTATTGCTGACAATGCTGAAGTTGAATATATTGAAGTTAAACAGGCTGAAGTTGTTAATTAGTGGTAAGTGTTAAGTGTTATTTAATCTAAAATTAACACTTAGTGAAGAATTTTAATTTAAATTCTATCTTGCAAGATAGATATAATAAGGAGGATAAAATGTCATCTGTACTAGTTCCAATGGTTGTTGAACAATCAGGTAATGGAGAAAGAAGTTTTGATATTTATTCACGTTTGTTAAGAGACAGAATAATTTTACTGGGGACACCTATTGATGATCAGATTGCAAACTTGATTGTTGCTCAATTGCTTTACCTGCAATCTGATGACCCTAAAAAAGATATACATATGTATGTTAACAGTCCTGGTGGTTCAGTTACTGCAGGACTTGCAATTTATGATACAATGCAGATTTTGAGTTGTGATATTAATACATATTGTGTTGGTCAGGCTGCAAGTATGGGAGCAGTTTTATTATTGGCTGGTGCAAAAAATAAAAGATTTGCTCTACCGAATTCCAGAGTAATGATTCATCAACCTGCCGGTGGTTTTCAGGGTACTGCCTCTGATATAAGCATTCAGGCTAGAGAAATCATGAAAATTAAAGATACTCTTTACGGTATAATTGCAAAACATACTGAGCAAACTGTTGAAAAAATAGAAAAAGATTCTGAACGTGACTTTTTCATGTCTGCTGTTGAAGCTAAAGAGTATAGAATTGTTGATAACGTTCTGTAAAACAGTAAATCAGTGAGCCAGTGAGTCGGTGAAACGGTAGGGGTTGCCATTCCTGTCGCAGCGTAATGCAGTGAAGACAGTGGTGACCCTTTATTAGATGAATCGATTATGAGGAAATTTTAAAAATGGCAAATAAAAAAGATAATAATCAAACTACAAAGTGTTCTTTTTGTGGGGGTACTCCGGATAAAGTTGGACAGTTGATTACGAGTCCCACTCATGCTAATATATGCAAGCATTGCTCTGAAGTTTGTCTTGATATGTATGGAAAGGACGATACTTCATCTAAATCTAAAAAAGATAGTGGTATTCCTGTCTTAAAGGTACCTAAACCGAGGGAAATAAAAGATTTTCTTGATACTTTTGTTATAGGTCAACACACAGCTAAAAGGAATCTAGCGGTTGCTGTCCATAACCATTATAAAAGACTACAGGTTACTAGGGAACGTTCTTTGATTGGTACTAAAGATATTGAAGATGATATAGAAATAGAAAAAAGCAATGTACTTTTACTTGGTCCTACAGGGTCCGGTAAAACTCTTCTGGCTAAAACACTAGCCAGAGTTATAGATGTTCCTTTTGCTATTTGTGAAGCAACTCCCCTTACCGAAGCCGGCTATGTGGGAGAAGATGTTGAAAATATTGTTTTAAGTCTTGTTAGAGCTGCTGATTATAATATTGAAAAAGCTCAAATTGGAATAATTTATGTTGATGAAATTGATAAAATTTCAAAAAGAAATGAAAATGTTTCAATTACGCGTGATGTTTCAGGTGAGGGTGTTCAGCAGGCTCTATTAAAAATCCTTGAAGGTACTATTGCTAATATTCCTCCCAAAGGTGGAAGAAAGCATCCACAACAGGAATATCTTAGAGTTGATACAACTAATATTCTTTTTATCTGTGGTGGAGCTTTTGTAGGACTTGATAAAATAATTAAGAGAAGAATGGGAAATAAAGTTCTAGGTTTTAAACTGTCAGAAGACAGCATTAAACAGCATGAACTTATTGAAAGTGATGATATTATCACATTAGCTGAACCTGAAGATATGCTTAAGTTTGGTTTAATACCGGAGTTTATTGGTAGACTTCCTATAATATCTGCTCTCTCAAAATTGGCAAAAGAAGATTTAGTAAAAATACTTACTGAACCTAAGAATGCTTTGATAAAGCAGTTTTCCAAGCTTTTGGATATGGAGAATGTTAAACTGAGCTTTGAAGATGATGCTCTTATTGAGCTTGCTGATAAAGCAGTGAAAAAAGGAACAGGCGCTAGAGGATTAAGGGCTATTTTAGAAGAGTTAATGTTAGATATAATGTTTGATATCCCTTCACGAGATGATGTCTTAGAATGTATTATTACGGCAGATACGGTTAAGTCAGGAGAACCAAAGTTGATTCTAAAGAAAAAACCTGCTGCAAAACCTAAAGCTAAGAAAATTCCAGCATAATTTAAAATAAATATTAATAAGTTTGTATCAATTTATGTGAAATTGATACAAACTTTTTTTTGAGTCTTAAATTGTAATCAGATATGATGATATGTTGATTTAATTAATGATTATAATTATTAAATCAACATAATTTCTACTTTTATAAAAGTTTAACCTTGACATAGTACGCAATCTTTAATAGAATATATTATATTTACGACTATTATTAAGTAAATTCTACATTTATTAATTTAACTTTAGGGATAACTTTCTATGAAAAGACATATTTCAGCTTTTGGGCTTCTTTGTGTATCAGTAAGTGCTATTTTGGGATCAGGATGGCTTTTTGGGGCATTTTATGCAGCTAAAGAAGCAGGTCCGGCCTCAATTATTTCATGGGTATTGGGTGGTGCTCTGGTCTGTGTAATTGCATTTGTATTTGGAGAAGTTTGTTCCTTAGTCCCGATATCAGGATCAAGTGTTAGGATTCCACAGATTACTCATGGAAAGGTAGTTGGGATATTTTTTGCTTTGATAATATGGATTTCATATGTTGCTCTTATGGTAGTTGAAACTCAGGCTGTTGTTCAGTATGTCAGTTATTTTTATCCTTTCATGGTTCATGCGGGTGGAGGATTATCTCTTAGTGGTTATAGTTTAGCTTTTGTAGTTATGCTTATTTTAGCGGCTTTTAATACTTATTCTGTAAAATGGCTGATAAGTTGTAATACATTTCTGACAATAATAAAAATCATAGTTCCTGTTGGGTTGAGTTTAGTGTTTATCTGGTTTTTCTTCTCATTTGAACAGGTTGTGCACCCTGCAGGATCCGAGTTTGCACCTGCAGGTATGCATGGAATATTGCTGGCAATATCATCAGGGGGGGTGATATTTTCATTCAATGCTTTTAAACAGGCTGCAGAGTTGGCAGGAGAAGCAAAGAATCCAAAATTTTCTGTTCCATTTGCCATTGTCGGTTCTATCTTATTATGTATAGTTATATTTGTTCTTTTACAGACGGGTTTTTTATCTGTGTTAAATGCAGCTAACCTGAAACATGGTTGGGAACAGCTTGATCTTGGTAATAATAACAGTCCATTTGCAAGTATTATTATACAAAGTAAAATTATGTGGCTGCTTCCTATTCTATTTTTTGCTGCTATTATTTCCCCTTTTGCAGCTGGTTTGATGTATTGTACAGGTGGTGCCAGATCTTTATTCGGCATTGCTGCAAACGGTTGTGCTCCTAAAATATTTCTTAAAGTAAATAAAAGGATGATTCCATTTTATTCTATTTGGTTAAATTTGATTTTCGGTATGGTCATATTTTTATTTTTTAAAGGCTGGGATGCTATAGCTACATTCCTTACATGCCTTTTTGCCTTTTCATATGCAGTGGCTCCTGTTTGTATGATTGCTTTGAGGTATCAGGTTCCAAAAATGCAACGTTCTATGAAACTTCCGTTTGGATTGTTATGGGCTTATGTGGCTTTTTATATATGTACTTTGTTTATTTATTGGACTGGGTGGGTTACTCTTTATAGAATTATTTATTTCCTGATTTTCTGTCTCATAGTTGTATTTATTTTTGAACTATTACAGAAAATTAAAGGTAAGAAAAGTAATTTAGAGTGGAAATCTTCAATTTGGATGTGGCCTTATTTCATAGGAATTATGATCTTTTCATATTTGGGGAATTTTGGTGGGCACGAAGTTCTTGGTACGGTCTCAATTATGGTTTTGATGGCTATATTCTGTGCTATAATTTTAGCATTGGCTGCTTGTTTCAAATCATCACCTGAAAAGACTGAAAAAGAAATAAATGAAGCACTGGCTGAGTAATAATTAATAATTACGAATTACGAATTACGAATTACGAATTACGAATTACGAATTACGAATTACGAATTACGAATTACGAATTACGAATAATGAATTACGAATTACGAATAATGAATTTATGTAAGTAGGGTGCGTAATATTTTATGCCCTTGCAATCATCAACTGTCAAAATTTAAGAATTAAATAATAATACCCCACAAAGAATGCTGGTTAATAAATATTTTCAAAGAACAACCGTTTTAATTTTTTTAATTCTTGTAATAACATGATTAAAAGCATTAAAACTCTGCGTTCTCTGCGGTTAATGATTTTCTGTTTTTTGATGGGTGAATAATGAGCTTAGAGATATTATAATGCAGAAAAATATTAAAAAATATATTCATGATAAATCAAATATTAAGTTCTTTCTTCTTAATTATGATGTAGGATTTCTAAATCTTAAACAGGCTCTGAAAACACTTTTCGCAGTGTTAATAACTGCCGTTATTGTTTATTATATAGTTGCTCCTCCTGCTGCCATACTATCAGGTTTTGTAGCTGGATTTTCGAGTAAATGTATTAGGAATGGAAAGAAATCCGAACAGTTTTCTGACCTGTTATTAGCCTGCCTCTCATTTGAGGTGATGATTATTTTTACTCTCTTTTTCTATCATTCATTTTGGGAACTAAATATCATATTTGTTCTCTTATGCTTTCCTGCTTTTTATGTAAGAAAATTTGGTGCGAGGTATTTAGTTTTTCCGGCATTATCCTTGGTCCTTTTTCAAATTACAGCAGCTCTGCCATTGAGGTTAGGGGTGCTGGACTACTGTGTTCCTGTTTTAGTTGCCTTTGTTGTAACCACACTGATTCAGTTATATATCTTTAATACAGTTATAATACCTGGAATCAGAGAAGGTCTTCTGTTTTTTAATAGGAAATATTTTACGTTGATTAAAAATTTTGCTTCAGGTATTAAAGATAAAAAAAATGCATGGTTCTATAAAGAGTTGCTTGAACGTGATCAAAATCTTGAACATATTTTTCAAAGTATACAGACTCTTTTGGAAAATCATAGAAGTGAACATTTAATTCATGATAAAGTAAATCGCTTTATTCATAATCAGTATGCTTTTATTAAATTACTATCTTTATTGTTTGAAGATATGACACACTTAGCAGGCAATAAAATGGGGGAAAATATTAGTAGAGCCTTTCATCTAATCATGGTGGATATTTGTTACATACTTTATGCTATGACCAAAAAGAAAAATAAGCAATCCAGAATTGAGATGAGATTTTCATTATTGGAAAGAAAAATTGAATCATTTACCAAAATAGGTTTTAATATAAATTATTCCAGTAATGATAATTCAGTTATTTATAAACCAAATGAAAATAACAATGTATCATTTACTGATATAGATTATTCAAATGATGATAATTCAATTATTTATATGTCAAATATCTGTTTTGCCGTTACGCGGTTTTTAGCCCTTTTAAAAGAACAAAATAAACTTTTTCAGATTGATAAACAAAAGTGAAAAACCTTCTGCCTACAAGTAGATTAGCTATTAGAGTGACTATCGTCGTGTTTATAACAGTTATTATAAGCCGTATAGTTAATTTTGAACATCCTCTATGGTCAACCATACCCGCAATGTATGTTGCATCAACTACTTGGGGTGAAACTATTCAGAAAGCTATTAAAAGAGTTACTATGACAGTTATAGGCTGTTCTATAGGCGGAATTGTTTATTATTATGTATCATATTCTTTGGTATGGGAAATAATGTTTCTAGCAGTTGGTGTTTTTTTTATTACTTATTTTGTTAACCTTTCATATAATTGGAGTATGTTTTTTGTAGGATTTATGATCGTATTTTTCATGGGATTAATTTCTTCATGGGACCATAATTTACTTCTTTTAAGAATACTTCAGACAGCTATAGGATGTACCACTGCAATAATTGTCTCTGGTATTATTTTTCCAGATTTTGCTAAAACTAAATTCAGTGATGATCTATCTGATTTTATAGATGAATTGGAAGATATGTATCAGCTGTTTAAAACGTCAATTATTAATAAAGAAACAGAACCCATCGAATCACTGAAGAAAAGCAGATTATTGTTTCAGCAAAAAAAAAATAAAATTCAATTAAATCATAGTATTACACGATATGAATATTTACTCAGGAAAAAACCAATGGTATTGTCAAAGCATTTTTTTAATATATTAGATTTACTGCTTTATTATTTATGGGTACTTCTTGAGTATGGATCTTCTCCTTCATTATTAAAAAATTCAGACTGTTTTAATGAAGTTATAAATGAAGCTTCTGACTCAATTGAAAAACATTTCAATTATTTAAAATCTGTAATAAGCGGATCAGAAGATTATGAATTGCATGGAGAGTGGAAACCACCTCATAATAAAATGATTGAAATATATAAACTGTCCAGGGAAGAAAATATACCTCCGGATAGTGTGGTTAGACTCACTGCTATTGTTTCATATGCTACCAAAATTGATGAAATTTTAATTGATTTAATAAGAATCATACATATAAAAAGGCAAATTTATGGAAAATACAAATGATATTATTACTCAAGTTCCAGTTTCCTGCAATAAGGATTGTGGAGGAGGATGTCCACTTACTGCTTTTATAAAAAACGGGAAGTTGATTAAAATAAGTAATAGTAAACATAAATCGGAATATATGACGGGATGTGCGCGGGGATTTAAGTTTGGTGAAGTTGTTTATGATTCTAAAAGATTAACGGTTCCCTTAATAAGAAATGGTGAACGAGGGGATGGAAAATTTAAGGAAGTATCATGGGATGAGGCTTTGGATTATACAGCAGCCAAACTACTTGAAATTAAAAAGGAATATGGAACAGACTCGATTCTGAATTTGGAAGGTGGGGGAGCATGTCGCGGGGCTCTACATAATACAGCTTTGTTGCCGATGCGTTTTTTACGATTGTTTGGAGGCTGTACTGAAACAGATGGCAGTTTCAGTTCTCAAGCTACAACTTTTGCAACTCCTTACGTTTTTGGAACTGAAAATTGTGGTTTGGACTTCGCCACATTAAAATTTTCTAATTTGATCATATTGTGGGGAGCAAATATTTCAGATGTACGCTTTGGAGGTGAATCTGAGAATTATATACTAGAGCAGAAGAAAAGAGGTATACATATTATTGTTATTGACCCTAGGAAGTCAAGGACAGTAAAAAAACTTGCTACTGAGTGGATACAAATTTATCCTGGAACTGATACTGTGTTAATGGCTGCTGTTTTATTTGTATTAATTGAGAAAAATCTTATAGAACATGATTTCATTAATAAATATAGCATTGGCTTTTGGGAACTGAAAAAATACATAAATGGAGAAATTGATAACATTCCTAAATCGCCATATTGGGCTTCTAAAATTTGTGGAGTTTCTGAACAAACCATTATTAATTTAGCTCTCAAATACTCCGAATCTAAACCGGCAGCTTTAATGCCTGGACTTTCAATTCAAAGGACAATCGGAGGTGAAGACACTCTTGGTATGGCTGCAGCTCTCCAGTTAGCTACTGGAAATATTGGAATTAAAGGAGGCTCAAGTGGTGGTCTGGTATGGAGTAGATTACCTTCTCCAAGATATGAAACAGTTCCTATTCCACCTTCATTAACGAATAAATCTGTTCCTGTTTATCGTTGGGCTGATGCAGTTATTGGAGGTAAACAGGCTGGATATCCAACAGATATCAAAGCAATTTACAATGTGGGTGAAAATTTTTTATCCCAGGGCAGTGAGATTAACAAAAATATTGAAGCATTCAAAAAGGTGTCTTTTTCAATCTGTCATGATACTTTCATGACTCCTACGGCTAAATATTGTGATGTCATTTTTCCTGTTACAACTTGGATTGAAAGAGAAGATATTATTGATTCAGGTGTAAATTATTTATTCTACTCTCATAAAGCAATAGAACCTGTTAATGGTGTTAAAAATGACTATGATATATTTAGTGAATTAGCACAAAGACTTGGCTTTAAACAGGAATATACTGAAAATAGATCAAATGATGAATGGTTGGAATACATTGTAGAACATTCTGAAATAGACGATTTTGAAAAATTTAAAAAAACAGGTATATATGATGCAGGAAATCATCAGAGGTATGCGTTTAAAGATTTTATAGATGATCCTGTAAGTAATCCGCTTAAAACTCCTTCTGGATTAATAGAAATATCATCAAAACTTTATACAGCTGAAACCGGGTTTCCTCCTATCCCTCAGTGTAGATTTTTAGAGATTAGTGAGAAATATCCTATTAGATTAGTTACTCCTCATTCTAAATTTTTTATTAATTCTAGCAATAGCAATATTTCCTGGTTTAGAAAACAGGAAGAACAGATTTTATTGATGAATAGTAAAGACTCGAATGATAGAAAAATTGAACAAGGTACTGTTGTTCGTCTATATAATGAAATAGGTAGTATTGTAATTAAAGTATCAGTTTCGAATGATATTATGCCTGGAGTTGCCTGTCTGCCACAGGGAGTCTGGCCTGAATTTAATAAAAATAATGATGAAATTAATGGATCAGCTAATGCCGTTACTTCAACTGTTCCAACAGAACCAAGTAAAGGAGCTCGTACACATTCGATAAATATTGAGATTGAAAGATTTGAAGATTGTTAGATTGAGAGATTTGAAGATTGTTAGATTTGAAGGTTGTGAAGTTTCAAATCACTAAATCACAAAATCACAAAATCACTAAATCACAAAATCACAAAATCACTAAATCACAAAATCACAAAATCACAAAATCACAAAATCACAAAATCACTAAATCACTAAATCACTAAATCACAAAATCACTAAATCACTAAATCACTAAATCACTAAATCAACAGATATTCAAATGGAATGTTTCATGAGAGCGTAGATCTTCTTTTTTTTGAAGTTTTTCATTGATGAAACTGAGTAAAATATGAACAGTCATCATGTAATATTGACAGCTAGCGTCAGAGTATTTATCCCGGCGAATAGTGTGGTCGCGACGATTAGTCGTGTTTTGAAAAGGAGGACACGACTATCGTCGCGAACTCTCACACTACGAAATAATATTTTAAGTTATTATTTTTGTTTCAGTAGAGCATAGCTCTTTTAGACAAGAGACAAGAGACAAGAGACTAAAATTAAAAAGTTCTATAGTTAAAGAAACAAAAAGTTTTATCGCTATGAAACTGGTATTTTAGGATCATGATCTTTGTCTTAACCATGATCTTGATCGACAAAGACAATGATTACGACAGCGACAAAGATAAATAAAAATTTTTTCCGAGTTTTCCATGATTTCCGTGGTTAAAAAAAATGTTTTAAGAAATCTATATATCATATATAGTAAACTTAGATGTAAAAGTTCACTGATGCATATTGAAATGATTGTGTAAAACTGATATAATAAAATTATCAATTATTAACTTCCGAAATAATATATATAATATCTAACATATTTTAGCTTATAAAAAGGTATGATTAATGAAAAAAATTGTATGTTTGAGCATTCTGTCCTTTATGCTAATTGCTACATCAGCTTATGCAAAATCTAGTGAGAATAAAGAAGTTCATGGAAATGGTTATTATCTTCTAAGAGGTGTTTCAAATGTAGGGCTGGGATGGCTTGCATTGCCACAGGAAATGATGTATCAGTCAGTTAAACTACCTGTTGTTGGTATAATTTCAGGTGTAGGAGTTGGAACAGCTATTTTCATATGGAGAGAACTTGGCGGTTTAACAGATATTTTATCTTTAGGTTTTGATGGTGGGCGTAATTTTTTCAATCAGGTTCCTGATTTTCCATGGGATGCTCCATGGCTTCCGCCTGAAAAAAATGAATCTTAAATAAAATTAATATTTGATTATTGAAAGGTTAACTATGAAATATAAAGTTTTTATAAGTGTGATTTTTGCTATTACTATGGTTGTTGCTAATTCATCAATGCAGGCTTATAAAGCTGCATCAATTCATGAAACTAAATTTATTACAGATACTATTACAGTTAATACTTTAAAAGGGAAATTAAAAAAAGCTGTTACTCTTATTGAAACAAAAGGTAATGTTTCTTTCAGTGAAATTTCTAAAATGAATAATAAATTGAAAGGTAATTTAGGATTATTTGTAATAGATCCTGAAACGGGTCACCTACTTGTTAGTCCTCCTAAAAAGACTCTTGGGCAGTATCCGCTTATTTCAGAAGACCTAAATGGTAAAGTTTTAGCTAGATATGTAATTAAAAATGAACTATTAAAGAAAAATGGAAGTTTCATAGATACATTAAAACATGCTTATGGCTTGGTATATAAGAATTATTTTGCAAAACTTGCGGTTACTCCCCGTGGTAAGCTTTATGTTGTTGCCATTGCAAAAAATAGCGCCTCAATGCAGAAATTGTTTATAATTGAGGTTGTTGATGAAGCTTGTACATTAATAAAAAAATGCGGTATTAAAGAAGCAGTATCTGTATTTAATCAATCTAATAGTCTTTTCAAATTTAAAGAAACTTATATATTTGTTTATGGTGCCGATAAAGATAATAAAGGTGTGCAGTTGTGCAATCCTAATTATCCACAGTATACTGGAAAAAATATACTTACTAAACTTTCAGATCTGGTACCAGGTGGTAAAGAAGCGTATAAGATTCTTGAAAATAAAAATTCGGGCTGGTTTATAGATCAAGTTAAAAATCCTGAGACGGGAAAACTTGAAAGCAAAGATATGTATATACAAAAAGTAAATATTGCTGGAAAATCTTATATTGTTGGTTCTGGTGTTTATATAAAAAAATAGATAATGGCTGGAACGCATGTGAAAAGTTTACAATGGAGGAAAGAGTTACTTAACATAATAATATTATAAAATAATATTGATTTGTTGAGAGGTAATCTCACATCAGCTTTTGATACTATTTCATAGAGTGAGAGTTCAGCACTTTAATGATATTTTTATTTTTGTCTCATAGGAGCCCTATCTTTAAAATTAAAGTTTTAGCAGTATGAAACAGACTTTAGCAGTAGCATGTGCGGAGGACGACTGGGACATACGTCCTTACCTAACGGACTATGGATTTTGGGTTACTGATTACGTTTTAGGATAGTTTAGCAAGTGCTAGAGCGAAGACTGAAATGCAGGGTATAAAATAAAATAATTTCATCATTTAACTTTTGACACGTTTTATACGTGTCTTTTTTAGTATTGGTTCATTATGCATAATAAAAATATTTTAGATAAACTTTTAAACTTTCAAAATCTTTCAGTAAAAGAAACTGAATTTTTGATGTCAGAAATTTTAAATGGACAAATTTCTGACATCAAACTGTCATCTTTTTTAACAGCTCTTCGAATGAAAGGTGAAACATCTAATGAGATTTTTGCTTTTGCTTCAACAATGATTGAACATGCAGAGAAAATTTCTGTACATGATGACAATGCAATAGATATTGTTGGAACCGGTGGAGATTGTAAAAATACTATCAATATTTCAACTGCTTCAG
>Ga0307987_1000552_pt1 | contig 22171 bp, 16 predicted proteins | sample EllFjometagen181_FD_203157 | JGI IMG/M metagenome (GOLD analysis project Ga0307987, IMG submission 203157) | Marine microbial communities from Ellis Fjord, Antarctic Ocean - #181 | ecosystem: Environmental > Aquatic > Marine > Unclassified | place: Southern Ocean | collected 2014-10-08 | reverse complement strand
GTGTAGATGTGTTAGCGAGGACAAGGTTGGCTTCTCAAAAAAATAGAAGCATAGTGAGCTATGTTGTGTTTTTTGGAGAAGATCAACGGTCGCCGCAGGTAACAGGTATACGATAGATCAACCGTGAATTGCTCTAGTCAAAAAATCGGGCTTTTTACAACACTTATTCAGTTAATAAGTTTAGTAGTTTTCTTTTATTGTAAAAGTTGGAGCATTTTTCATTGAATACCCATGTTCACATCCCTGCTTTACCACAATAGTTTTTGGTCCCGGAAAATTATTGAACGCAATCCATACCCCAGATGGAGGACAAACATAATCACCAAGATTGGCAATAATCTTTAATTCACATTTGGGGTTTGCACGTTTTACAAAATTAACAGGATCATAGTAACCCATAACCGGAGTCGGTTTAACATACCATCCGCCTACTAAACGCTTATATTCCACACGACCAACCATATCACAACACCACGGTGACCAAGCACTACAATATGTTACATCCTGATCCAGGCCAGTAGCTGCCAGACATTGTAAACCACCCTGACTACCACCCACAGAACGCAATTCTTTACCGTTCCACTCCGGTAGGGACTTCACAAATTCAAGAGCCCGCATAGCCCTTAAGAACATATCCTTAAAATATACAGTTTCATGGTTTGAGTTTTTGGCGATATTAAGTCCATAACCTGATAGCTTTGATTTGGAAAGTTCCTTATAAAACTCAGCTGGTTTGCCATTCTCAATGCCGTGTGCATTAATATTAAATGATATCCTGTTTTTTGCAGCCCAAGTATTTTTGGAAGCACCTTTAACTCCGTATCCATTAAAAGAGACTTCTGCTCCCAGTGAACCTGATTTTGCATTTTTAGGCATTGCAAGATATCCTGAAACAGGCATTTTTCCAGCACAGGATATTTTCACATCAAAAACTTTGATAGAATCTGTTCCTTCAACCTCAACCATCTCCAGGACTTCCATTGGAGTCTCGGCAAGAATTGCTTTTTGCTGTGCCCAGAATTTATCAAAATCCTTTGGCTCAGGTGCTCCTTGAAGCTTATTAGGCTCTACACATGCTCCACCATCAAAAAATATTGGCTTATCATTTAATCCAATAATTTTCTTTCCATTATCATCGAATGCTGTAACATAAAGTCTTACAAAACCAGGAATATCAATTGATGCGGTTATATCAATACCGTTTGTTGATGATATTCCCTCTCCTTTGGTGGTAATCCCGTCGTCCCCCGTACGTGTCCATACTAATTTTTTGTTGCTAACAGGTTGCTCGCCATCAAGCAACTGAATAGTAAAAATAATCGGTTCGCCCGGTTTGTATATAGGAGAGGCCTGATTATGTGTACCCCATAATGAAAATTCTGCAGCAAACGAAAATGTAACAAAAAATATACTAAATAAAATTCCAATATTTTTTTCCATAATTTTTATTCCTATTCTGCCAACTTATCATAATTTTTTTCTAAAACAACCAAGGTTTCAAAATATGGTGTGCGTGGAAACATATCAAGTAATTGTGCCGACTTCAACTCATATCCAAATTTTGATAGTTTTTTAATATCTCTAGAAAGAGTATCTGGGGCACATGAAATATAGATCAAATAACGAGGTATATTATTGCCAATCGCTTTTATAACCTTTTCCTCAAGTCCTCTTCTGGGTGGATCAAGAATCAATGCTGTCTCAGGAGAAGAAACAACCTTTAAAGCATCATCCGCCAACTTCTCAACAGAACCGGAAAGTAATGTCAACCTCATGCCATTCTCTTTTGCAAACTTTTTTCCTGCCTTAATTGCATTATCATCAATTTCAATGCCAAGAACATTTTGAACACCAGCTTTTGATGCTGCAAATGCATGAATACCAACACCACAATACAAATCTATACAGTTCGTTGGTTTTAAATCACCTAGTAAAGTAATCAGTTTGCTTGTTAAAACTTCAGCCACCTCCGGGTTAACCTGAAAAAAAGTACCTGTTGACATTTCAATTTTACCAACATTAGTTTTTTCGGTAATCTTCAATTTCCTGTTTTTACTCCCAGTTCTTCCATACCACTGAAGAGCTCCATCAACTTCTGTATAACGCAGAGTAACAGTCCTTTTCTCTGGATTTTCTGTTATAAACCCCGGTCTTTCACGTAGCTCGGCAAGCAAATCGTTGATTTCATCTTTTGCAAGTAAACACTTGGAAACATCAATTAGAGTATTATTATCTTCAGAAAAATAACCAAACTTTTCGCCATCCCTGTGTAACAAAATTTTGTTTCTATAATTCAACTGTTTTGGAGAAGGAACAGGTGGCTTTATCTGATTATTAAGCTCTACTTGTCCCATATTAACAAGAAGATCCTTAAGTTGTTCATTCTTTAGCTTAACCTCCGTCTCGTAGTTCATATACTGATAAGTACAACCAGGACAATGAACATCAAGTCCTTGCTGCAAATGACATAAAGGTTCCACCCTGTCAGATGATGGTTCTATGACTTCAACCAATTTTGCCTCTGCAAACTTTTTATGTTCCTTGACAATATCAACTTCGACAACTTCACCGGGTAAAGTTGATGGCACAAAAACCACCATACCATCTTCTGTTCTTGCAAGGCCTTTGCCTGGATAAACAACTTTTTCTATTTTTAATTTCATTTTAATACCTTTTCTATTTAAATACTTTATTTGACCAGTTTAAAGGCTGGTGCTTTCCAATTCTGATTGCCAGACTTAGTGCCTTGGCTACAAATTCTTTAGCTTTCTCTGCTGCCACAGGCAAATCATACCCTAATGCAATATAAGATGCCAAAGCTGCAGCCAGAGTACATCCTGTTCCATGATTTTCGTCCACCTCAACAATAGGCAACACATACTCGTATAATTTGCTCTCACAAAATAGTAAATCTACAACATTATTACTATCGGACATTTCTAGATGTCCACCTTTTAATAAGACATTTGTTGAAAATATATCATATAAATCTTTCGCAGCTTCTCTTGCTTCATCTAAACTAGATATTTTTCTCTGCAACAAAACCTCTGCTTCTGGTATATTTGGAGTAATCACCCCCGCCAAAGGCAACAAATCTCGCTTTAAAGCTCCAACTGCATCATCTTGAAGAAGATTACTTCCAGATGTTGCAATCATCACCGGATCAACTACTACATTCTTAACACCAAGTGTGCTTAAGCAATCGGCAACAGCACTTATAATATCTGCCGAAAACAACATTCCTGTTTTTACCGCGGACAAATTAAATGCTTTTGCAACTGTTGTAATCTGCTTTACAACCAAATCAACAGATATAGATTCAACTGCTGTAACTTCATTCGGGTTTTGTGCCGTCACACAAGTTATTGCAGATGTACCAAAGACACCTATAGCTTCAAACGTTTTTAAATCAGCCTGAATGCCAGCTCCACCGCCACTATCCGAACCTGCAATTGTTAATACCGCTTTCATCTATTTTAGTTTTTCATTTAGGTCTTCAACAAGCTGCTTGTCTTTAAAAGGCAACATTTCATTCTGCTGCGTAGCCTTCTTTAAATAAACTTTTGCGTCCTCCATATTGCCTGTATCAATCAAAACTGCCGCATAGTGGAGATAAACTACAGGAATATCCAAGGAATCTGCAGCTTTTTTTAAGTACGGCAAAGCCTCTTCCGACCTATTAAGATAATATAAGGCAACACCATATGTGTCTGCATACAATACATTGTCCGGTTCAAGCTCAAGTGCCTGTTCTATTAATACAACAGCTTCCTCATACTCACCCTTGGCAACCAATAAGTATGCTAACGCATTTAATGCATCTGGAGTTGGATTTATATCAATAGATTTTCTATATGAGTTTTCAGCAAAACCATCATGACCTTCGTCATCCTGTATTGTGCCGTTAATGTAGTTAGCAAAGTAGTTTTCAGGGTCAATCTTCAACAGCATCATCACATGTTTCTTTGCATCTTCCTTATTTAATAATAAAAAATCCAATCTTAAAAGAGTCTCCAATAAATTAACATCCATGCTTCTTGAAATTAGGGCCTTCTGAAAAAAGAATTTTGCCTTTTGATAATCCTTCTGCTGCAAAGCATTGTTACCCTTAATAATATCGGCAATTGCTCTTCCCCCCTTAACAGAGTTCAATTCACGAAGATTATCAGCCAACTCTGCTTTTCTATCTGGGTCATTAATAAGCATACTTGACAAAAGTACCCTTGCACCTTGCATCTCCGGATATTGATCCAGAAGTGTTTCAACTCGTTTTTTTGATGATTCCGTATTACCCTTAAGCATCTCAAGCAGAATAAGCTCAAGCTCCATATACTGTGGTTGAAGTCCGGCTGTAGATGCTTTTTGAAGATACACAGCAGAAGCATCATAGTTTTCCTGTAATCTAGAAATCTTCGCCAACCCCAGCAGTGCCTGCAAGTTTTCAGGATTTTCTTCAAGAACTTCCTGAAACAGTTCACTACTTTTTTTCAAATCATTTGAATTCAAATAGACAGCAGCCAAAGCTCCTTTTATATATGTTTGTTGTGCTTCATCCTCTACCATGTCCATAGCTTTTGTTAATCCAAAAATAGCCAATTTAGGCTGACCGGACATAGCCCAATTCCATCCCATACGAGCAAAAAACATTGGTTCTCTGACATATCCACTAAAGTACGAAACCCCCATAAACGAGATCTGGTTAATCAACTTATCTGATAGAGTTTCAATGTCATTCTCAAGACCGGAAACATCTTCCTTGTAAAACCCCTGCTTGTTCATGTATATCAGGTTTAGCTTTGCACTAATATTTTCATCATTAATATCTATAGAGTTTTCATATGATTGTATTGCATAATTTTGATTCTTTAAATCCTCCATTAAAACACCCAAATTGTTTGCAACTAGACTTAAGTGTCTTCTTATATAAGCAATGTACATATAGGATAGATTCTTTTCGTTGAATTCATGTTCATTAAAATCATTTAAAGTACCCCAGAATTTGTCGTTGGCGGAAAAAATTTCGCTGGCATTCAATGATGAATAATCTTTAACCCCTAAAAATAAAGTTTTATTTGGAACATATACATAGCTCTGAGCTAGCCAAAAATCCGAAATAGAAAGAATCGCAAGTTCTTTTTCGATGTCAATATCAGCCAGACTAAACCACGTTCTAAGTAATGGTTGCAAACCAATTTTTGCAACATTCTGTAAAGATATATTATTAAATTTCTGACTTATAAAGTTAAGATATAAAGATGTACTTCCTTTAGATAAGTCAAGGCAAGTAAACTTAACACCTTCCTGTTTAGCGGCAATCATTAAATTATAGTCAAGGAAACCTGTTGACAGTAACCATGACCTACCATCCATACTATTAACAACTTCCTTAGAAAAATCATTAATATATTTGGAGTCTTTTGCATTTGCAATTGAGACATTCCTTATTGGCAGATAAACTATACATGCAATGATTGGCAAAAGCATTACTTTGGCTACATGATCGGAGAAATGTTTCATGCGCCCATTTGCAAGTCTAATATTACTCTTGCCTACTTTGGCAAGTGAAAAATAAGCAGCAATGTATCCCAAAATGCTTGCAGTCAATATGTATGGAAGAATCATAACCTTGCGTATTCCAAAGATGTACCATGGAGATCCTTGTAAATCAAGAAGAACTATAATTGCCATAACAAGAAACACTATATGAAGAATAAAAAATGTTATATCTTCATCATAGTTTAAAGATCGCTTAGCAACAAACACCGCTGCAATCCAAGGGACAATTGTTAAAAGAATCATTAATAACCAGCCAACCTTAGGTAAACCTTTTAAAATACTTATAATCTGATCATAAATGTAACCATAAGGAATGTGCCAGAAACTGGCATATTCTCTGATTTCATAGCCGGGAGAATTATAGAAAAGCCACGATGATACAAGATAAAAAGACAATCCAACAGTTAATGCCAGAAATGCATATAAACATATCATTGGCTTAATTGCACTATGCTTCCACATGAAAATTAGAATAAAAATCATTGCTACAGGAAAACATGTAATAAACGAAGAATACTCACAAATACCAATTCCGTAAAAGAACATAAGTATCAGCAAAGATTTTAAAGTACCTTTTTGGGCAAAATTAATCGCCATCTTTGTAGCTAGTAGTAGCATAAAAATGTGAAAAGTCATATCCCCTACTCTATTGGCAGAAACCCAAAAAGAGAGACAAAAGGTCAAACTTAACGAAGAAACAACTCCAGCAATGTGACCGGTTCTCTTAAGCATTTTAACATCATCATTTTCTAAACTAGCTACATATATAACAGAGTTATACATCACATTATACATGATGGCAACAGCTAATCCTCCAAATACGGCACTCATCAGGTTAAACAGAAAAACATTTCCACCACCTAGTTTATTCAAAAACACCATAAGATAATGATAAATTGGAGATCCTGCACCAAGACGAGGTGCCACACCAATAACTTCCGCAACCGCTCTTGCCGGTTCTCCAGGAAAAACTCCACTACTTAATGTTGCAATATAAACTATTAAAGCTAATACTCCTACAATAGATGAACCTATTAACACATCTCTATTTTTCTTCATTTTTTCATCTTCCTTTATTATTAAATTAATTGTTTTTAAGAATGAGAAATGCTCCCAAACTAAAAAGTAAAACATTTGGTATCCATATTGCAATATATGGATATAAACTTGGCGTTCCACTAAAGGAACCAACCAGAATTAAAAGTAAATAATAGACCCCAGCAACTATTAAACTCATTAAAATCCCTAAACTAGACTCTTTTCTATGAGTCTGAGTGCCAAGAGGAGCTCCAACCATAACAAAACCCAAACATGCAAAAGCAAGCACCAATCGTGAACTAATTTCAGTAAGATGTTCACTTTTCCCAGATTCAGCCTCTTCGTCAGACATATCAGGATGGTGAACATCATAATTCACCACCTGTTCCCAAATTTCAAAATAATTCATATCCGGCTCTTTTTTGTTATAAACATCATCTTCAAGTATATCCGGAATCCTTAGAGTCCAATTATCAGCATAAAGGGAGCCTGGCTTATCATCAAAAAAAGGATCTATCCTCACTTTTGACATATCAATAAGAATATCTAAGCCTTCCTGATTTATTGAGCCACTATCAGCCGTGAGTTCTCTACGAACACCTTGATTTCTGTTATCAAAGATTCGAATATCTTTGAGTTTATTTCCGTCTTTTTTCCCGACAAAAAATGTCATACCATCAAAATCGTCTATAAAACGCCCCTCTTCAATCATTTCAACTGGTGACTCTACCACAAGTTTTCTGATGGCAGACCGCCTTATATAATGGCAATAAGGTGCTAAATACCCACTATTTAGTATACAAATTATTGTACATATAACACCTGTAAACATTAAACTCGAAATAATTTGCCACATGTTGAACCCACAAGCTCGCATAGCTGTCGTCTCTCCATCTGAAGACAAGCGACCAAACACAAGCAAACTGGCAACCAAAAGACTAATCGGAATAGAAAGAGATAGTGCTTCCGGAAACATTCCACCAATAATATTTAGTACCGGCTGCCATGGAACACCCTTAGCTAAATAAGGGATTACCTTAAAAATGGCTCCAATGCTCATCAAAAAAGATAGTACCACAACTGTTGAAAAGAATGTGATCAAAAATCCCTTTAATATATATTTATCTAAAAGCTTCATTACAAAATTTACATTTCCGTGAAATTGACATAACTTAGAGAATTCCCTAAACAAATTCTACCCAATTCATACTCTACTATATTCTAACAATAACAACATGTTTTAGCAAGCCATAATATATGTAGGTTAAATTATCCTTTGACGGGCACATACATAAAAAAACGGAAGCATTTGATGCTTCCGCTTTTGTAATCATACATATCAAATAAAAGGAGTTATGGTGTTGGTGGAACTGCTATTCCGTTTGTATTAACATGTACAACCACCGCCTGAACACTATCCCCACTGTTCTCAACTGTCACATATTGAATATCTCCATCAGTTACAATGGTTCTTGTATATACAGCCTGACTAGCAGAGCTTTGTGTTATTATTCCCATTGTTGGTTCACTCAAGCTCCATGAATATACATCAGATGAGCCACCGATTGCTGTGAATGTTTTCTGCCCAAGATACATAACATCAGCCTGAGATGGAGTTATAGACAAAGGTGTATCATCACCCTTCTGACTTATGACCGCCTCAACTGTCTGATCTGCATTTCTACAGTAAAGAACTTGAGTTTCACCAACTCCTGAGCCATTCCATATATACGAAACCTCTTTTTCAGAGCTTTGAGTCAACTCACCCCATGAACCATTTGAAATCCACCATGAATAGTCCTGCGCATCATCACCACTAGCAGTAAACGAAACTACATCTCCAGCTTCATCAACCTCGGCACTAGCAGGTGAAACAGACAAATCAATATCGCTACCTGTATGTTGGATAGCAACAGTCACTGTTTTTCCATTAAAAGTGAGTGTGAGAATCTGTACACCATCATTAGTGCCACCAGTTCTAGTATAAGTGGCGTTTGCACCATTAACTGTCAAAATGCCCCATTTTCGCTCAGACAGACGCCATGTATATTCATCCACATCACCACCCGTGGCGGTAAAGGTAACAGATGAATTCAAGGCTGCCGTGGCAGATGAAGGAGAAACTGATATACCTGCATAGTGTGTCACATAGGCATATGCAAAATGCTCATATGTCACTCCATTAGTAGATGAAGATGCGCCCTCTATATAAGATCTTACAGTAACAGTCTGTACTTCATTATCAGACGTTCCCTGATATGTACTTGTATATTTAACAGTTGTGTCAGTTTTCTCTGTTAGCAATCCCCAATCTTTATTTTCTAAAGACCACTCATACGAATAACCCCCAGATGCCGTAAGCACAACAGATTGTCCCTCTTCAATATACGAGTATTCTGGACTTATTTCAACAAAATTATCCGATGCGGACTCCGTTTCACACCCTTGGAAAAGAGCGAGCACGCCAGCAAAGACGCAAAAACACATAATAAAACTTAATAATATTTTCTTTTTCATTAGGAAATGCTATCAGTTATCTCGTTTTTTGTCAATTGGTTTTAGTTTATTTAGATGGTTTATTGTATAAGAGAAAACACCGCCACCAACAAACAAAAAGAAATAATATGTGTATATTCTCCACAACAAAACAATTACACCAATAAGAGATTTTTGAACAAAAGCCGGCAGAATCAATGATGTAATAATTTCAGAGGCCCCACCACCACCGGGAACAACCAACATTGCTGAAAGTAAAAAAACAACTCCCTGAATAAAAAAGAGTGGAAAAGGATTTTTGTCACATGAAAATGCAATCAAAAGAATTGGCAATGTGCTATATCTACAGGTTAACTGAATTGCAGACAAAAAAAAGTTACAGATTAAAACAAGACGTTTGTTTCTCCATAGAAAAAGAACCGCTCCCCAAGATGCATTTATGTTTCTAGAAAAGTTGCCGGTAACAACTCTCCAACGTCCGGACAATCTTTTTCGGTGACCATGTTTTTTTAAAAGAACATGAATAAAACGATTTATTTGCTTCCGATTATTAATAGCAATTATAACAACAAGAATAACAGTAACCATATACCCTAAAATGATATAAGGCAAATTTCCCATACCTTGAATAGAACCAGTCCAGGTTGGGTCTGTTAAAATAATAAAAACAGCTATCGGCATCATAATTACAAAATAAAGACAATCAACAAAAACATCTGAGGCAAAAAGTGCTGTGGCCCTAGGTAGATCCAATCCTGATTTCACCAACAGACCAAGTCGCACAGCTGTTCCTCCAACACCACCAGGTGAAGCAGAAACTCCAAATTCTGTAGAGATGGATATTGCCATAGCAGATCTATAGCTAATATTATGATTTATTGTATGTGTTAAAAGATATATTCTGGTACTGTTGCAGAACCATGCGAGAATAATCATAAAAAATAGCAGAATAATATATCGCCAATCAACATTTTTGAGTTCCACCCAGGTATCTGGCGAAAGCGTAACAAAAAAAATAACGGCACCAACAATGGCAGCAACTATCGCTCCCTGAATGGCATACTTAAAAAGAATTTTCTTGTTGAACAATCCACTTTGATCGCTATCAACACTATTCATAACAAATAACCTTCTTTAGTTCTTCCTGCATCTGCTCAAATTGTTCTTCCATTGATTCAACAAGTTTCAATTGCATTCTAGCTCTATCTAAATTCTCAAGAGGATATCTAATTTTAAAATACTCATCTCCAAGCAAATAGTCTGTTAAAAATCTTATTCCTATTTCCAGTGTAATAATTTTAGCACTTAAAGGTAAAAGTTCTATATCTAGAGGAGTCAAAAACGAACTTGCTTTTTCAAGAAAACCATGCAGGATGGCACTATACATATCAAACTTCATATAAACTTTTGATAGGTCTGTTTCGTTCTCATTAGCGGAAGCTGCACCACTTCTAACCATATCCCCAAAATCATACTGAACGAGACCAGGCATAACTGTATCCAAGTCAATCACGCAAACCCCTTTTTCTGTGTCAGTATCTATTAAAACGTTGTTAAGTTTGGTGTCATTATGAGTTATACGTTCTGTGAGGTCGCCTTTTTTTAAGAGCTCCTGCAGTAATCCAGCTTCCTCCTTACGATCAAAAACATATTTAACTTCAGCTTCTACATATTTTAAACGCCCACAGGGATCCTCTTTGACAGCACTTTCTAAAACCATAACTCTTTTGGATGTATTATGAAAATCCGGTATAGTCTCATATAACCTTTTGCCTGGAAGATCGCTAATAAGCTTCAAAAAACCACCAAATGTCCTTGCCGCCTCGCGCGCATGGTTTAAGTCTTCAACGACCTCGTAGCTTTTTGTTCCTTCAAGATACCTATAACACCTCCAATAATCACCATTTTCAAGTTTGCAGCACTTCTCTCCAGATTTAGTTAGCACAACATCAATACTTTTGTGTGTATTTTCTATATTACTTGAATCAATCTTGTTTTTAATGTGCTCACACACCCTAAAATAATTATCCATCAACTCTCTTGGTTTAGTGAAAATATTATGGTTTATCTTCTGAAAAACATATCTAGACCTAAGCGTATCCTTATATGTAACTAAAAAGGTTTCATTTATGTTGCCATTCCCAAGACTTTTCGAGGACACAAACTCTCCTTTAATATCAAACCTCTGACCAACAATTGAAATATCCATACCCCTCCTTAAAACTACAAAACAATATAAAACATAACCGAAACAAAATGACATGCACTTGCCGCAAAAACAAACAAGTGCCAGATAGCATGACTATATTTTAATTTTTTGTTCATATAAAATATGGTACCTAACGAATATAATAGCCCCCCAGCTACTAACCAGAAAAACCCTGCCGGTTCAATTGCCGACCACAAACTCTTCATTGCAAAAACAACAATCCACCCCATCAATAAATACATTATGGTAGATGCAACTTTAAACCTTCCTGTCAAAAATGCCTTCAAAGTTATGCCCACTACAGCACACCCCCAAATTATACCAAACATTGACCAACCTAGAGGTCCGCGCAAATCTGTTGATAATAAAAAGGGTGTATAAGTTCCGGCAATTAACAGAAAAATTGATGAGTGATCCATAATATGAAAAAAATCTTTCACTTTGGGCAACTTAAATGCGTGATATAAGGTTGATGATACAAACAGTATCACCATTGTTAATCCATATATAGCACAACTTACTATTTTCCAAGGAGACTTATCGTAACTGGCAAAAACAACCATAGAAATAAGTGCTATAACGCTGAAAACAGCAGCCAAACCGTGCGTCAGACTGTTAAAAAACTCTTCTTTATCTTTTGCCTTAGACTGCTCAACAAATTTATTTAGCATGTTTTCATGATCAATACCACTCATTTTGTAAGCACCTCCACTCCATCTCTAGTCACAAGTAGGGTATGCTCAAACTGTGCACTAGGCAAATCATCAATAGTTGATGCAGTCCAATTGTCTTCCCATAACTTATGCTGCCAGTTACCCATGTTAATCATTGGTTCAATCGTAAAAACCATACCTGGTTTTATTTTATACTTAAATTCCGGCGTGAAGTTATGAGGAACCTGAGGATCCGTATGAAATTCTTCTCCAATTCCGTGACCACAATAAGCCTTTACAACAGAAAACCCATTGGCATTGACAAAACTTTCAACTGCTTTGCCAATATCTTTAATGCGTCTTCCTGCTCTTACTACTTTAATTCCTCTATAAAGACTCTCCTCGGCAACCTCTACAAGCTTCTTTGAACGTTCATCCACGTCGCCAACCATCACCATTTTTGAACAGTCCCCATGGTAACCGTTTTTAAAAACAGTTACATCGACATTTACAATATCACCATTTTCAAAGGTGCGACTATCTGGTATACCATGGCATATTACTTCATTTACAGAAACACATATACTTTTAGGAAATCCACCATAGTTTAAACAACTAGGATACGCACCTCTTTCAATACAAACTTCATGAGCAATTCGGTCAATTTCTGTACCACTAACCCCTTCTTTAACTGCTGCAGACGCTATATCAAGAACCTCTTTTGCGATTCTACAGGTTTCTCGTAAAGGCTCAATACGATCTTTTGTCAAAAAAAGTTTTGCTCGTCTGGTTGACGGTGGAACACCTGTATCTGCATAAGAAGGCTTAACTATATCAGCGGGTACTGGTAATGCCGGACTAATCATCCCTGGTGTAACTTTATTCATATAATTGCGCTTCTCATTTGTTATACTGGTAGTATCATCACCAATCCAGCGGTAAGTTCTTAAAAATAATTACCTATTATATTGTTTTACGCTTGTTTTCGCAATTACTATTTTTTATTATAACTATGTTTGGAAAATAATTAATAAAAAACAACCTAAAGAAAGGTATTGAAAATGCCAATTAATCCATTAGAACCAAAGATTTATTTTGAGAGAAAAAGAGCTAAAACTTATCCCGTTAGAGGAGAGTACTATAGAGATCAGACGGCCATAATCCATGCAACACCTTTTAGACGACTAAAACACAAAACACAAGTATTTTTTGATCCTGACAACGACCACGTGTGCACAAGAATAGAACATGTTATGCATGTTGCAACAATTGCGGGTAGCGTCTGCAAAGGGCTTAACCTAGCTGGTGACTGGAACTTAGATACAGAGTTGGCATACTCAATTGGCTTAGGCCACGACCTTGGACATGCTCCATTCGGACATGCCGGCGAAAATGCTTTAAATGAAATTTTACCGGATGATATGACGTTTATTCACGAAATTAACAGTCTTAGGGTGGTTGATTGTCTTTCCAGAGGAGGACGTGGATTAAATCTTACATATGCAGTGAGAGATGGAATTGCACTCCACAATGGAGAACGTTTTGAACAGTTTCTAAAACCAAGAGAAGAAAAATTGATACTGGAAAAAATTAATAGCCGAAACTACTACCCAGCATCATACGAAGGATGTATTTGCCGTTTTTCCGACAAAGTTGCCTATCTTGGCCGAGATATTGAAGATGCAATCGTTGCTGGATTCATTAAAAAAGAAAATCTACCAAAAACTCTGCAAGATCAAGTGGGAACAAGTAATGGGGAAATCATCAATGAGCTAGTTAAAGACTTAATTAAAACTTCAAAGGATAAAGATATAATAACTTTTTCAGATGAGAAGTTCGAGCTATTAAAAGAACTTAGAAACTTCAACTATCAAAATATATACTACCATCCAAAAATTGCAGATTACAAACAATATGGGCAGCGTATTATTCAAACCATCTTTAACTATCTTCTAGAACTTTTTGAGAAATATGGATTTGATTTTGAAGCATACCTTGATCCTGAAAATCTAGATCTTGATCAGCAGTTTGGTAGTTTTCTGCTGCAGATGCAGGCTTTCTATGAAAAGGAAAACAAAAATCAGCCAAATCAAATTATTCTTGATTATATTTCGGGTATGACAGACTCATTTGCTCTAAAAAGTATGAAGCAGATCGTACTACCAAGAAAAATCCACTTTTCCTCCGCAAACAACTAAAAGAGTATAGTTCACAGTGTACAGTACACTAAAATAGTTGTTAGCTATTAGTTTTTAGTAAATGAACGTCCAACATCGAATCAGTCTTCACTCTTCGAGCTACGCCGGACAGGCCATTCAACCTCCAATGATGAATACAGGACACTGTCGTAAGCAGGAGCGAGCTTTGCTCGTATTTTAAACCTAGGGTTACACTCCCGATGGTCGTTCACCCTGGGCCATTATGATATACTCCGCTGGAGTATTTAGTATAAGAGTTTTTATTCTTTATGTTTAATTTATAAAACATCTCTCGCCACCTCCAGACTCGCTCCCAGAGCTACACCCAAGAATGAGAACGGGGACGTTCTCGCTCCCAGAGCTACAGCTAAGTTTCAAAGGCAAGGACCGGGAGCGGCACTCGAGCTGGCTAGAGAGGCTTTAACCAAGCCCTAGCTAAAACTCATTTATGGTCCGAGCGACATATATGTCGTCCATTTTTATACCTTAATGCATTTCAGCAAATCCTCTTAACCAAAAAAAAGCTCACGGCGAACCGTGAGCTTTTTTTGATAAATTGATGAAAATGATTTATTTACTTCTTGATAATTTGAAAGTAGAAGTTATCACCTATTGTTACTGTTACTGATGTTTCATAGCCGACTGTTGCTGCAGCGATATCGTCTGCAACTACGGATGAAGTACCACCGATTAATGCTGTCAAACCAACAACCTTATATGTGTCACCAGGAACTGATGCAAATGTAAGAGTCATTTGTGTTTGAGTCATTTCAAAAGATTTTGCTTCTAGTACAGGAAGAACAGTGATATCAATATCAAATTGATTACCTGTAGGCTGCCCATTTGCAATATCAACCATTAAGTAGGTATATGTTTCACCAACTACAGCACCTGCATCTTCAATTGTGTAAACAGATTGGCCATCAACATATGTGATTGTACCAACAAATACACCATCTCTGTATATATCAAATGATGTTGAAATACCATCTGTATCAACCTCAAGTTCTACATAAACTTTTCCGCCTTTTTCGTAAACCTTAAGAGCGGCACTATTTGCAAGTGTTGGATCACCATTACCATCCAATTCCTGCACAACAAACAATTTAACAACAGCAACATCTGTATCACTTGTTTCTCTAATTTCTAGAGAAGCAAGTTCGTCAACACTGTCATCATAGAAAGGTGCATCTGTAAATATTACAGTAGAGTTATCAAAGGTTGTTCCATTTGCGCTCAAATCAAAAGTATGAGCTACGTAATTAATTTTTACGAAGAAATCAACTTCTCCATCGCCAGCAAGAACATTATATGCATTTGATACAGTAGTACCACCCGTTACAAGACGGTATACATTTGAATCTGTACCTACCCAAAAAACAACTGCAGCACCAGCAACATCTGTTGGAACAGCGTCATTTAGAATTGGTATAACTGTAAATGCAACTTCCGAAGTTTGAACACTTGCACTACCTGTATATGTAAATACAGCCGATGAGTTTGAAACAGTCAAACCTGTACCAGAAACCCAGTCGACACCATTACTAGTGGCATAAGCCTGATCTGGTTCTGTGCCACCAGTATAGTCTTCGTTAAAAATCTGTGCTTGAGCAACAGACGCGACGACTAGTGTAGCAACCATTATTAATTTTATTAAACGAGTCATTTTTATGACCTCCCATTATTATTTAATTTAAGCTTTAAAACCTCAACAGAGATTATAAAAGCATACATTTATCCTATTTTGTTAGGATTATTATATAAACAGAGGACATTTGCAAGTTTTTTTTTTAAAAAACCCGTTTTTTTTCTTTTTTTTAGCAAAATATTTTTTGGTTCGCACAAAAAAAGAGGACTATTTGTTTGGAATGCTTTGAATAGGCTCAGGAATTTTGCTTTTCACTTCAAGCAACCAGGCGTCATCAATCAGGTGCTTTGTGTGATCTAAAAGCTTAGGGTTTTTTTCTAAATACCTCAATTCGTTCATAGCTTTTTCATACATACCGGATTTGGCATACAGTTCAGCAAGAACAGAGTGGTTATAATCATTCCAGAAATACCAGTCAACAAACTTCTGCCAATAATCAAGGGCTACCTTTGGAGACTCTGTTTCAAGCATCCTCATATGCAAATATATTAACTGAGAATTATAAGGGTTAATTTCTGCACCGTAGCTGGCAATGTTTTTGACAATTTTTAACTTTTCTGCCGCTTCCTGACTTTTATAGTTGGATATATTATAAAAAAATTTTTCCCCAGCATAAGCTGAAAAATAAAAATTATAGGGATATAGATTGGAAGCATAAACATAGTTGGAATAGACAAGGTCCGGAGAGAGACTTTTGCCGCTCTGAGAATACCGTGATTTAGCATACATTACTTGTGCTTTTGTGGCTTTAATTGAGTAACCAATACTAAACAAACCTGCTAATACAAGAACCATCCCAAAAACAAGTAATATTTTTTTTTTCATAGATTTATGAACGAGCAATTATACCAGACGTCTACCAACAACAACAATATCACCTGGCAAAATATATGGATCTTTCTGCTCGCCTTTATCAATTTTATTCATATCATACGTAGTTGACCGACCATTACGCCTGATTATTATCTCTCGACGATTTGAATAGTCTGTAAAATCTCCAGCTGTTGCAACAGCCTGGCTTAGAGTCGTTTCTCCGGTAATAATAAACTTACCGGGACGCTCAACCTCACCCCTAACATAGTATTCATCTTGTGGTGTCACAACGATAACATTAACATGATTAAAAATTTCACCTTCAATATAGGCATCTTCAATATCAACTTCAACCTCAGAACTTGTCTTTCCTGTAAATTTAATTCTACCTATATATGGAAGATTTAAATAGCCGTCATGATCAACAACATCCTGAATGTGAATCTCTTCCGGAATTCCTCGAAGAAACACCTCAATAGAGTCACCAGTGCCCAACTTCGTGACAGGTGCTTCACTTTGAGAACGCATAAACCTCATTTCCGTAACCCATTTATCTGTATCGCGAACATGATCTACCGGTTCATATTTGGCAACAGTACCATTTAATGATTGTGTGGATGTACAGCTTACAAAAACACCGGCTAAAAAACAACACAGTATAATTAGTGAGATTCTTTTTAAAATTGTCATTTAAAATTCCTTATTACTTAAATTTATACTTTTTTTTCTTTATTTCCCATGATTTTCTTGCCACCCTCTGGATAATAATCATAATGTTGCTTGTAATAGTAATAATATGAGTTGTCTTTTGACGAATTAATGTTGTTCAAGCAGACACCAACAATATTACCACCAACATTATCAAGCATTCCCTTAGCTCTCCTAGAAACGGCTATTGGATATTTTCTATGTTGTATCACCAATAAAGTGGCATCACATTCACTAGAGATAATCGCTGCATCACTCACACCAATAATTGGCGGAGAATCAATAAAAATATAATCATACTTATTTTTTAAAGTGTCAATAACCACTCGCATTCTCTTGTTGTCCACAAGCCCATATACACCTAGACCTCTAGACATTTTGCCACTCGGCATAAAATCTAAGTTTTCCACATCTGTTTTTCTGATAACATCATCAAGAGAAACAATGTCCTCCGCCAAAAAGTTTGCTAAACCATTTTCTCTAGCAATACCAAACATTTTGTGTTGAGTTGGTTTATGAAGGTCACAGTCAATCAAAAGAACCTTACTTCCAAGAGATGCAACAGTATAAGCTGTATTGAAAAGAGTAAGAGACTTACCTTCACCCATACTTCCACTGGAAACACATATAACTCTAGCATCATTAAATTTCTTTGAGAACCGAACATTTGTCCAGAAAACCCTGTAAGCTTCCGAATGCCCTCGTTTAGCATTTGGATCGTTCAAAGCTTTTACTTTCTGTGGAATAATACCTAGAACCTGTTCGTCTATCTCCCTCTCAACTTCTTCAATTGTCTTAACTGATGTATCAATATACTCAAGGAAAAATGCCAAAACAACACCTGCTACAACTCCAATAATTATACTAAAAACAATGTTAAGAAGAACTTTAGGGCGAACAGGAGCTTTATTACTTCTCGCCGAAGAAATATTATCAACTGTTATATCAGACATTTTCGTTTCTATCTGGTGTTCAACATACTTAACTTCAAGTTCACTTAGAGTCAACTGAGCTTCGTCAAAAGCTTTTTTAGTTACCTTGTATTTCTTGTATCCCTCACCCTCCGCCTTACGTTCTGCAGTCTTCAAAGCCTCAAGTTGAGAATCAATCTCGGTCAACATTACAAGAGAAGCTTCATATTCTGCCTGAATACCTGTCTTCAAGCCCTTAATAGCATCATTAATTTTTACACCAAGCTCGTTAATAGTTGCCTGCACAGCCATTACATTGGGATGCTTCGAACCATAAAGTTTTTTAACATTACTCATTTCAACTTCAGCAGTTCTTTTGTCTAAAGTCAATCTTTCTAACGCAGGAGTTTCAGCTAAGTATGGCGCTGCATCCCGCAAGTCCTTTGGAGAAAGAGATTGTATCTTGGCTAAAAAAGCACCTTTTTTGGCTAACTCAATTTTTACCAGAACTCTTTGATTTTGCAGCTGAACAATAGCAGACTGCTGAACGACCTGACCCCCATAATTACCTGAAACCGTATTTACAAGTGTAATTTCATACACATCCCTAATTCTATCAAGCTCATTATTAAGAGCATCAACTTTGTTTTGTTGTTTCTTGATTTCATCAGAAAGAATTTTTAAAGTTTTCTTTTTCGGTCTTTCAGAACGCATAATTGCCTGACTTTTGTATACCTCGGCAACAGAGTTTGCAATATCCGCAGCCAGCTGAGGTGCACTATCCTGAGGTTCAGACATATAAACCTCTATCTCTATGAGATTTGTGTCTTTATACTGTTGAACCTTCATAGACCCCGAAACAATATTAACGGTAGTATTCATAGCCTCTTCTTGAGACACTTGACCTGCATAACCATATGCTGTACCAAGAATTCTTACCAAATCTAAATCCTGAACAACATCTTCAATTACTGGACGAGATTGTATAATCTCAAATTGTGTCCTTAGAAAAAACGGGTCAGTTTGAAAACTGTTTTGGCCAAAAAGGTCAAGATCTGATCTTGTTTTAGCCACAAGCACAAGACTAGCAGAACTATAAACCTTGTCAAGCGAGAAGGTAATTAACACACCAAAGGCAATAACAATCATAGCCACAGCTATAATAATCTCCTTACGAGATCTAATTACCCACCAATAATCTAAAAAATGTAATGCTTGACCCGAATCGGTAGCCATGTTGTTCCTTGTTGTTTAAAATATTATTATACAAACAAAAAGCTTGGGATTAATAATATATATATTTATAATCTCAAGCTTTTATATAAATGAGAAAAATCTACTCAATTCTAGAATAAGTAAGACAAAGTCAACAATGTGTCATTCTTTGTATAAGTTTCTGTCACTTGTGAATCTACATCCTCAAATCTCTGCGCTATTGTAATATCACAACCTTCTGTGATTGTATAAGCTAATGATAGTTGAGCAACACCAATTTTTTTAGATCCTGTACGTCTGCCCTTTGGAAAGAAAATTATAGGAAGCTTTTCTGATGAAGAAGATTCATAATCCTGATATTCATAACTACCCAATCCCTTTAAAGTAAATTTCTTTGTTAATTCCCAGTTTACATTTAAAGATGCTCTTGAGTATTCAACAGATGTAAAAGGATAATCAGCAGCATCTGTAACGCCGTGAGTAATATCGCCATTCAGCTTGAAAGTTGGAATTGTGTAACCTTTGCCCCATAAAGATGCGTAAGGTGCTGTGTTTGAATCAAGTTCAGAAGCACTATAATTCTGATACTGAATACCAGCTTTGATACCAGCTGTGAACTGAGTTGTGAAATTATTGTACAAACCAACTGCGGCTAGAAAAGAGTCAAAATCACGTTTTTGAGGTAATCCGTCAGAGGCTAAATCATAAGAAGTATAGCCAAGAATCATTTCCCAAGCTGTTGTTGTTGAGAACTGATGAGCAAGACTTCCGTCAACACCTGTTTCAACTCTGTCGGATCTGTCAGCAACGTCTTTTTCACTATATTTTTTAATTGTGTTATAAAGACCAAAGTTAAGTTTTGTTTCACGACTTAAAAAATAGTCAACATCAAGATGAGCTACGTTTAGTATATAACTTTCGTCGTCTCTAATCTGTTCTCCTGTTCCAGGACGGTCAACACTCTGATCATCTGTATATGTAAAACGATCTTCAAGCGAAACTGAGAAAACTTCAGAAAATCTGTGCCTTAATTCGAAACCAACAGTTCCCATAAGTTTTGTATAATTTTCGGATGGACTAGGTTTGTCCCTATAACGAAGATATGGAATTGCAAAATATGATAATTGAGACATTTCCCAATTCAGTATACCATCCAAGTTCAAACCAACAGCATAATCCATTGTAGACACTGTGTTATACTCAGAAGAATCTCTGTTGTCTGTATAGCGAACACCTGCATCAACAGACACATCTAGCTTTTCCTCTAAACCAAAAGAAGCAAATGCCGATGAGACAAACATAGTTGTTGCACAAATTACTACAGCCGTCTTTAAAACCTTTTTCATAATATTTCCTGTTCTCTTATGTAATATATATAATTTCAAATCTACCGCATACTAGTCTTTTGTAACCAATATGTCAAATAACTATATAGAAAAAAACGATTTATTTTGTTTTTTCAGGCATTTTTACTGCTTTTTTTATGACTTTTAAGAACAAACTATCCTCTATTTAGAACTCAAATCACGAACTATAAACAAAAAAAACAAAACATTGCTAACTTTTTTAACAAAAAAAAGAAGGTATTCTGGTTTTTTCTGTTTTTTTTCTTTAAATTACAACACTATATATAATAGAATACTTGATTGATTTAAACAAGTAGATATTAAAATATAGATTTAAAAAGAGAAATTACCAAAATATAGGAAATTATTATGCACCTTTATAGAACACATACATGCGGAGAGCTTAGAAAAGCTAACGCCGGTGAAGAAGTTAAACTCTCTGGTTGGGTATTTAGAAAAAGAGACCACGGAAGTCTCCTGTTTTTTGACCTACGCGACAACTATGGCATTACACAAGTCGTTATAGAACCTGAAAAAGATTTTTTTGAAGATTCACAGAAGATTCATCCAGAAAGCGTTGTAACGATTGTCGGAAAAGTTGAGCCAAGAGAAGGGTCTCTAGTAAACGAGAAGTTACCAACAGGAGAAGTTGAAGTTGTTGCACAAAGCATTATTGTTGAAAGTGCAGCAGATACACTACCCCTATTTATTGCTGGTCAAACTGATGAATCTGAAGACCTAAGACTTAAATATCGTTTTCTGGATTTAAGAAGAGAACGCCTTCATAACAATATTATCTTAAGATCTGATGTTGTTAGCGAAATTAGAAGAAAAATGACACAAGATCATGGTTTTAAAGAATTTGAAACACCAATATTAACAAGTAGCTCACCGGAAGGTGCTAGAGACTTTCTTGTTCCAAGTCGCCTTCACCCAGGAAAATTTTATGCACTTCCACAATCTCCTCAGCAATACAAGCAGCTTCTAATGCTTGCTGGGTTCGATAAATATTTTCAAATTGCACCATGTTTCAGAGACGAAGATGCCCGTGCAGACCGTTCACCTGGAGTACATTACCAGCTGGACATGGAAATGTCATTCGTAACTCAAGACGAAGTCTTTGCGATTGTAGAAGATATCATACACAGTCTATTCACACAATTTACAGACAAGATAGTTGATGAAAAAGGTTTCAAACGTATACCATATAGAGAATCAATGCTGAAATATGGTTCAGATAAGCCTGATTTAAGAATTCCAATTGAAATGTGTGACGTTTCTGATTTATTTGAAAACTCAGGATTTAATGCATTTAGTGCAGCTGTTAAAAAAGGTGGCGTTGTAAGAGCTATTCCTGTTAAATCAATTTCAGATCGCCCG
>Ga0307987_1000551_pt1 | contig 22182 bp, 23 predicted proteins | sample EllFjometagen181_FD_203157 | JGI IMG/M metagenome (GOLD analysis project Ga0307987, IMG submission 203157) | Marine microbial communities from Ellis Fjord, Antarctic Ocean - #181 | ecosystem: Environmental > Aquatic > Marine > Unclassified | place: Southern Ocean | collected 2014-10-08 | reverse complement strand
ACTCTTCCGGGGTGAGCCAGCGGCGATCGGTGCAGGAAAACTCCATTTTGTTTCGAAATTCAAAAATCTGATCCGATGGAACCACATCCTTCACGGGGACATCTTTTAAAAGCGCAATGTGCTCCAGGGACTCAGTCACATGATTTTTTTTGTATTCCAGCTGTTTCTCATAGGGAAGGGCCTGCCATCGACAACCGCCGCAGTATCCCGCATAATCACAGGGAGCATCCTGGCGCAGGGGAGAGGGTTCAATGAGATCAATCAATTTCCCTTCGGCATAGTTTTTCTTCTTTTTGGTGATCCTGACAAGGGCTTTATCCCCTGGAAGCGTTCTGTCCACAAAAACGGGAAATCCATCGGGTTTGGCAATCCCCTTCCCCCCAAATGCGAGATCAATGATGTCAAGTTCTGCTGTTTTTCTCTTCTTTATGGCCATGTGTCTGTTTTTTTAAACCCCACGCGTAAGAGGGAAAATAAAGAGGACCAACTGGATCATATTCCCGGCACATCCGCTCTTTCCCTGTTGAATAACTGCCATGGGCAGACCAAGGCGATTTCTCGGGGTCTACCCACAACAAAAAAATGAAAGCCAATGCTTGGGTTTGCAAACACTTTCATATATAAAAACCTAAAATTATAAAGCATGTGTGCCATAAAAACAAGCATGAAAACAAGTGATTCGCAATTCTAATCAGGGGTTGATCATAAGATGGGCCACTATACAGGCGATAGAATTTAACCCATAACAAGCGGCTGTAATAACAGGATTTAACTTTCACTGTTAAAAAATTCACCGCAAGGTGGCCGATGCTATGATCAAGCCCTCTAATCATGACAATTGATGGCTTTTAAAACTGTAAGTTTACGGTTTTGATCAACGTAAATTCAGCACGTTACACACCATTGGTGTCGCTTGCAAATCCATAATTAGAATTGCTGATAAGTGATCTGACTGCCAAAAGCTAATTTATTTCCGAGCTTAAAGGTAGGAGGCGGGGTGAGTCTTCGTTTCCCAGAATCAACTCTTCAGTAAAGCTGACAGAGTCTTCATCGCCATCAAGAAGAATTCTTATCAAACGAACCCGTAACTCCGAGGTGCCCCAATTTTCAAAAAATAAAAACATATTATCATCGTCTCTGTGGTTACAGGAGGACAATGAACCCACCATGTACTGGGTAAAAGAATGATTAAAATAAAGATCGGTGCTTTCTCTCAAATCCAGTTGATGGGTGTGACCGCAAAAAACATCCTCTATTTTATGCTCCCGGATAAATTCTGTTAAAAGTAAGGAATTCTGGAGTGGCCCCTCATCCGTGGCCAGAATAGAATGATGAATTAATATCATCGACTTATCATATTTCATCCGGCTGATTTTTTTTGAAATTCTCCTTAAAAGTTCCTCTTCAACAAATCCATCATCTTCGGAAAGCTGATTGGAATCTATACAGATGACCAGCACGGTCATATCATCCATGGCGAGCAGCTTAATATAATTAAGATCCGTAAAATTATCTTTTATTTTGGTAATATCCCGCTTTAAAAAAAGATTTTTTTTGGTGGTCAGTTCCGGTCTTGCAGGGGAGATAATTTCATTCTTATAAATGTATTTCCGGAAATATTCATGGGACCGCATATTTCTTTTATCATGGTTCCCGATAATAGAAATAACATTTTTGCAGGTAATGCCCTTTAAAAACTGTCCCGCATCCTGATATTCACTTTCCAGCCCATCAGAGGTACTGTCACCGGTATTGATGACGAGATCTGCATGATATGAGTTGATTTTTTCCAACAACTGCTCATCATTTCCTTCCCAATGGCGCGTTCCAAAATGTAAATCAGACATGTGTAAAATGTTCATTTCAGACTTCCTTAAATTAGCGCCCTTCAGGCGGGCTTCTGTCTGGCTCAATATTTTGGGTCATAAATTAAGGTATGACCAAATTCCTACACTGTAAATTTAATAATGGATCCGGCATCCTTAATATCACCCCAGAAGTACTTTACGCTCTTGGAAGAATGATTCCATAAAAATGGGGTTATTGCTTCAATAAGGGAGATGGAAATAAATAATTGTTCAACCTGACGGTACTCGTTACGCCGCTCTGCGGTGCCACAGAAATATTGGACAATTATTATTTTCGGTCTCCCTAATTGTAAACTTGAAAATGAAGGGTGCCATGTATCCTAATTAAATTTAAATTCTCTTTCGCTTATTACAAAAAATATTGTCTGCTGTAAACCCTTAAAAATATGATCACAAAACAGGCCAGTTTTGGGAAAAATTAGAAGCACGTCTGATTTCCTATAAAGCGCCCTTTAACTGTAGCGTTTCGGCAAAATGACAGGCCACAAACCAGTCCTTGGATATCTCACGAAAAAGAGGTTTTTCATGGGAACATTTATCCTTTTGTGCATATCTGCAACGGGGGTGAAAGGGACACCCGGTTGGTGGATCAGCTGGATTGGGTTGCTCACCTTCCAATATGACGTTTTGAATGGATATTTCCGGATCCAGGGAGGGAATGGCCGACATAAGTGCTTCAGTGTAAGGGTGTTTTGGCGTGTAATAAAGTTGTTTTGTTGATGTCAGCTCCACGATCTGACCCAGATACATCACCGCCACCCGGTCACAGGCATAGGCAACGGTACTCAGATCATGCCCGATAAAAAGGTAGGTGAGTCCCAGTTCCCCTTGCAGGTCTTTTAACAAATTTAAAATCTGGGCTTGAATGGATACGTCAAGGGATGACACCGGCTCGTCGGCTACAATAAATTGTGGGTGCATGACAAGGGCCCTGGCAATGGCAATGCGTTGCCGTTGTCCGCCGCTGAACGCATGGGGATAGCGACCCAACTGTCCGACGTCTAAATTACAGAGTCCGGCTATATAGACCACTTTTTCATCCAGCTCCCTGCCCGATGCCAGATTGTTGGCAAGCAATGACTCTCCAATGATCTCCTTCACTGTCATGCGTGGATTTAAGGAGGCATAGGGGTCTTGGAAAACCATCTGCATGTGGCGCCAGTGCTGGCGCAGTTCTTTTTGGCTCACATCGGTTAGATTGATTTTTTCCGTGTTAAACCTTACAAATATTTTACCATCTGTGGGTTCAACTAACCGTAAAACAGCCCTGCCAAGTGTGGTCTTACCCGAGCCACTTTCGCCAACCAGCCCAAGGGTTTCACCTTTTTGGATTTTAAAGGAGACACCGTCCACAGCCTTTAATGTTTTCTGTGATTTACCAAATAATCGGGGTCGTCCAATGGGGAAATGAACCTTCAGGTTGTCAAGCTCTATTAATGTTTTCATTTAACTTCCATCCCTGATGATTTTTCATGGAGAAAACAGGAGACAAAATGATCCTTAAATGGCTGACATTGTGGGGGGATCTTCTGATCACACCTGCCGGGAATCATCTTTTCACAACGGGGGGAAAACGCGCATCCACTGGGGCGTTCAAACAGAGAAGGGACCGACCCTTTAATGGGTTTGAGTCTCTTTCTGGTTTCAATGTCTCCCAGCTGGGGAACCGCCTTTAAAAGATTTTTGGTATAGGGATGGAGCGGATTTTTCAAAAGCTCCATCACCGATCCCTGTTCAATAATTTCACCCATGTACATGATGGCCACATCATCGGCCATCTGTGCAACCACTCCCATATTATGGGTAATAAAAACGATTCCGGTGCCAAGGTCTTTTTGCATTTGTTTCATCACCCCCAGCACCTGGGCCTGAATGGTCACATCAAGGGCTGTGGTGGGCTCATCCGCAATTAAGATGGAGGGGTTGCAGCAAAGGGCCCGGGCGATCATGGCCCGCTGGCGCATACCGCCAGAATAGGTATGGGGATAGCGATCAACGGCTTTTTCAGGATCTCCGATCCCCACCTTTTTCAAAAATTCAACGGCTATTTCCCGCGCTTCCCGTTTTGATTTTTTCCTGTGGAGACGGATGACCTCCATTATCTGGTTGCCGATGGTGTGCAAAGGGGAAAAAGAGTTCATGGGTTCCTGAAAAATCATGGCCATTTTATTGCCACGAATACCACGGATTTCTCGGCCAGTGGGTGAAAGGGTGGCAATGTCCACAGGAGGGGTCTCTCGGTCATCGTGGTATAAGATCTCTCCGGTAACAATTTTCAACTCCTTGGGTAAAAGCCGTAAAAGGGACATGGCCGTAACGCTTTTTCCACAACCGCTTTCCCCCACCAGGGCCAGCACCTTACCTTTAAATATTTTTAAATTGATATTATTGACCACGGGGACAAAGGAATCATCAATTTTCAGGGAAATGGATAAATCTTTTAATTCTAATTTTAACTCTTCTTTTAACTCTTCTTTCAATTCTTCTTTTAACTCTTCTTTTAACTCTTCTTTTAACTCTTCTTTTAACTCTTCTTTCAATTCTTCTTTCAATTCTTCTTTCATTCTTCTTATCCTATCTTAGCAAATGGGTCTGCGGCATCCCGCAGCCCGTCCCCCAGAAAATTGAACGCCAGCACCGCTGCCACAACAAATAAACAGGGCAAAAGCAACCACGGCATATGGACAATTGAACGTACATTTTGCGCAGAAAAGAGCAAAACGCCCCAACTGACAATGGGTTCACGCAATCCCAGGCCCAGAAAACTTAATGAGGTCTCAGCCAGAATGATATAGGGAAACGATATGGTCAAATCCACAATGAGATAGCTTAAAAAAGAGGGCAGCATATGACGGACAATAATCCGTGTTCCACTGCAGCCAGAAAGCCTCGCCGCAAGAATGAACTCCTCCTCTCTCATGGAGAGCAGTTTACTGCGGACACGACGGGCCAGATTGGTCCAGCCAATACAGGCCAGAATAATGGTCACAGCCACATACACTTTAAGGGAGGACCATTCCCTTGGAAGGGCCGCTGCCATGGCCAGCCATAACGGCAGTGTGGGAATGGATCGGATAAACTCAATCAAGCGCATGATGAACTCATCCACTCTCCCCCCCATGTAACCGGCGATCCCTCCCATGGTCAACCCCAGCACAAAGGCGAAAAATACCCCCACAGCTCCCACCGAAAGTGAAACCCGGGTGGCGTAGAGGATGCGGGAGAAAACATCCCGTCCCAGCTTGTCGGTGCCAAAGAGGTGTATGGAACCCGATGTTGTCCCAAAAAAATGTATTTTACTTTCAAATATTCCCCAGAATTTATAAGACTCCCCTTTAACAAAAAAGTGGATGGGCCAATGAATATCTGTATTCACCTGGGAGGAGAGTCGGAATGACACCGGGTCTCTTTTGTTCTCCCTGCCATATACAAAGGGGCGCAGATGCACCTTGTAATCTTGATCAATGAAGTGGACCCCCATGGGGTGTCCCTGGGAATATTTACTGTTACGGGTTTGTGGACCATAGGGTGCCAGAATTTCGCAAAACAATGCAATAACAAGGAAGACACTGAGGATGGCCCCCCCCAGCATGGCCATGCGATGACGACGAAAACGCCACCAGACCAACGCCCAATACCCGGCCAGATCCACCCGTCGCACCTGCTTTTTTTTCTTTCTGAACAGCATATTAAGTAAGGCCTCCCACCCGCATTCGAGGATCAACAATCATGAGCAGGATGTCCGACAATAAAGTGCCAACAATCACCAGGGTGCAGTAAATGAGAATCATGGCCCCAGCAAGGTACATATCCTGGTTCAAAAGTGCATTAATAAATAAAGGCCCTGTATCAGGAAGAGACAGGACCAGGCCAATGATGGGAGCCCCTGAAATAATATTGGACAGTTCCCATCCAAGGGTTGAGATAATAGGATTAATTGCCATTCGTATGGGATATTTAATCAGCAGTCGGAATTCTGACAGCCCGCTGGCCCTGGCGGAGATGACATACATTTTATTCAACTCATCCAGCAGCACGGCCCGCATGGTTCGCATCTGAAACGCCGTGCCAGCAGTTCCCAGAACCAGCACCGGAATCCAGATATGTGCCAGCATGTCCACAAATTTAGCATAGCTCCAGGGGAGATCTTCAAATTCAGGAGAGAAGATTCCCCCCACACTTATGCCGAACCACAGGTGTCCCAGATACATTAAAACCAGGGCAAATACAAACTGGGGTAAGGCCAGCCCCACATACCCTGTAATGGTTGTGATGTGATCACCAATGGAATACTGACGCACCGCAGAATAGATTCCCATGGGAACGGCTATGAGATACGTAAAAAAAAGTGTGGTAAAGGCCAAAATCATTGTAAGGGGCAAACGTTCTGCAAGCACCTCCCTCACAGGTCGTCTGTATTCCCAGGAAAAGCCCATGTCTCCATGTGCCAGTGCCCCCATCCATTTAAAATACTGGATGTAAAGGGGTCTGTCCAAACCGAGGTTGGTGCGCATTTCATTTAATTCTTCATGGGTGATAATGGCACCACCCTGTATTTTTTTCCCTGCATAGGAATCAACAAAATCACCCGGAGGAAGCTCAATCAAGGCAAAGGCAACCATCGATATCAACCCAAGGGTTACGATGGTCGCCAACAATCTCCTTTGTAGCATGTAAAGCATCTATTGTTTCTCCTAACGGATTTACAAATATTCGAGTTGGTAATGTAAATATTTGGCCAGTGCTCCATATTCGTTCATTGGGACTGCGTACATACTAATGCTATGTGAGCAGGCCAGAATAGGCAGATATGGGGTGCTGGCCGAATATTTACACGGATATTTGGGGGTTGATCATAAGATGGGCCACTATACGGGACATAATTTCTATCCACTGCAAGTTTCCGAAATAATAATATTTATTTTTAACTATTAAAATTCAGCCACAAGGTGGCCGACCTTATAATCAAACCCGATCTTTGCCATTTTATTTTAAAAATCAAGGACTTGGTGCCTACGTCGTCCACTTTGAAGTAATTATTGGTTAATTTTGGGCCCAAGCCCGTGAATTTATTTTTGCACAAATGATCAATACCTTCGCCAATTCTGTTTTGGTCCAAACTCTATTCTACAAACTATGGATTCATCCAAATATTCGAACATCATAACCGTATTTAGGCTGATAAATTTCAAATCAATTTGGAATTGGAAAAGGTATTAATGATGGTTTTTGGCTATTTTTTAAAGAACCATTGATCCGCCCTGAAAGGATAGGCATATCCATAGTAGGTATTATCAATGGTGAAACTTGGCACATTGACAAGGTTATTTGACACCGCATTGGGCAGAGGCACCTTGCCCAGGCTTCCAATGATGACAAGATTTTCAAGATTTATTTTGACCATTTCACGTCCCAGTTCCAGATATCTTTCAGTACCTGGTGCCACGGTTTTCCATTCAATGGCGATGTCCCGCAGGCGTTGGGCCCAGGCGGGTGGTTTTTCACCGGATTTTCCATCGGTGTTCCACCACTCTGCCCAGGGAGCCCCCATTACAGGCACAAGGTTGGCATAGGGCGGGGTAAAATAAATGGGATCACTGATCAAGCTTACCTCATAGGGCACAAACCACTCCATGCAGATGTCAGATGTGTTGGCCGCAGCTTTTTCCCTGGATAGCTGGGAGGTGATCTCTTTGGTCAAAACCTTGATACCAGTCTTTTTCCAATAATCTGCCACCAGAATGGGAAATTCAGCGGATATGGCATACTGCAGGGTGTATTCCCAAAGAATGGTCAGGGGTTTACCGTCAGCCCTTAACCGCACACCGTCTTTCCCTCGTTTTAATCCCATTTCATCCAACAGACGATTTGCCTCTTCCAGATCAAACTGGGTCATGTAATCCTTATCGGCCTGGGTCACGAAGGGAACATTCTCAGGCAGGGCCTGCTGGGGAACAGCAATCCCCAGGAAAAGGGTCTCATTGATCTCATCTCGGTTAATGGCAAGAGACATGGCTTTACGAAATCGGACATCAGCATATATTTTTCTGAGTTCCGGATCGTTATGAGTCTGGTTAAAAATGATTACAGGGCCTGCCATGCCGGGGGGAAGGGAAATGGTATAATTACCCTTGGCTTCGTTCTCTTTTAGAATGGGAAAATCACTCAATCCCATATTCTGGGATTTTTGATCAATATTGCCATTCATGATCTCTATGGGCCATAACCCTTTATTTAAAAACCGCTCATTATGATAGGTGATGTAGGGCAGTTGATTTCCGGCGCTATCCACCTTAAAATAATAAGGATTTGCTACAAAAACACGCCGTTGGGAATCCGGTGCAATCTTCAGCACATGGCTTTCAAGCGTGGGTACCTGCAGACCATATTTAGTGGCTGTGACCGCATCCTTCCATTTGTTAAAGAAAACGCCAAAATAAGAGACCCAATTGTCAAACCCGGCCTCCTTGGCAAGTTTGTCTGCATCTGGATTATAATCAATGTGATATTTTTTCAGAAAATGTTTAACCGCATAGGGAGAGAAATAGGAACCACTGGCACCCAGCATATGTAAAAAACCCGGATAAGGTGCAGCGAACATGAATTTAAAGGTCTGTTCATCTATTTTTTCGATTTCAACGGCTTTACCAGCGATCTTCCAGCGGTTGGGCACTTCCTTGTGGAGGGTTTTATTGCGGATAATGTCATTAATATAAAAGACAACATCATCGGCAGTGAAAGCTTCACCATCCGACCACTTATGTCCTTTTCTCAATTTAAAGGTGATTTGAGTGTAATCATCATTCCACTTCCATGATTTGGCCACATTGGGGACGATGGTGGTCATATCGTCACTGATACGCACCAGACTGACCTGTCGCCAGGACATCACCTCTGAGGTGCTTGATTCCAAAGCCAGGGCCAGACCTCTCAACTTTCCGCCATAATTCCCGATTTCATCATAGGGCAACACAATCAGGGGTTCTTCAGGTAATCTTTCTGCCACAGGGGAAAGTTTATTTTCTGTCACCTGTTTCGTAAAGAATGGGTTTTCCTGGAAAGAAAGTTCTTTTTGGGTCTGTTTTTCAAAATCTGCCAATTCAAGTTGATGGGGAAATTCACATTGAATTCCCTGGGGAGCGGTCACTGTTGGACTCTTTGCTGCCCAACAATTGGGTGCGATTGCCATTGAAACCAAGAGGATAAAAACAAATGATTTCTCAAACAAACACGATACCGCCCGAACCATTCTACTTTGCATAAAAATCTCCTTTTTTGGATTTAAATACGCCAGATAGATTGTCTTTTAATTCCTAAGAAGGGCAAAATTCTTGGCTCAGGAGAGCCATATTAAGGATGTTAAAAAAACAATCTCAAGCCCAACATTACTTTAAACACACCAAAGCATGGGCGCATCTCCGGCGCATCTGAAAAATTACGATCAAAAGTGACATAGGAATAATAACACCGGGGTATCGGCATACCTCGACGTCTGAAAATGGCTAACTTTTTTTAGATAGTTGGATAAACATTTTTTGGTGGGTCAGACAGGCAGGTAGGCATAATATAAGGTGCACGGCAAAGTACCGGCTAAAATAAAAAATGGAATTTTTATTATTGCAATACCTTATACAGAGTTTCTTATAATATGTTTCTGTCGTTTGATGTTAAATCCATTTTCACTTAATTTGATGCCCGAATCTTTTTACTTGATTTTACCAAAATTAAAGTCTTGGTTGTATTTTTAGCAATAGATGCAAGAGACTCCAGCTCTCATCTATCCCCACAATACACACCGGCAAAAGCAAATAAATTTATTCCCAAAACTAACACAAAGAAGGCTGCATGACCAGTTAGTTTTTTATTAACTTTGGTAGATTGTTGCGCACAAAATAAAGGAGACTCCCAAAGTATGCCACGCAGTCCCAAACAAACGAATATGGGGCATTGGTCAAACATTTACATTACCAACCCAAACATTTACTCAATGTAAATTTAAAGCCTTCTAATTTCAATTTGCTGAGCAAAATTTGGCATCCTTCAAAAGGACTTCACACGTTCTTTAATCATTCCCCATTTGCAGGGGGCTTTTTCCAAAAGACTGTAAAGTACTTTTGAGGTCATATGAAGGAGGGTGCATTCCCATTTTCCCGGCACCGTTTATAACTTATTGATTTTATTAGCTCAGGCGCAAATTGACTAAGGAATTATATCTTTATAAATCAAAGGCTTAAAATTCCGACCGGGAAAATGGGAATGCGCCCTATGAAGGATGCCCCAAATTTAATATAAAAAATATTGAAATTGAAAAGCAGGTATGCCATAAAAACAGACATGAAAATTTTACCCGTTAAATTCATGAGTCAAAACAGAAAAATTGTGGGGAAACTCCATCTTCCGGATGTTGAGAAGCCCCCTGTGGTGGTGGGGTCCCATGGTCTTGAAGGGTCCATGGAATCGGCCAAGCAGACCATACTGGCCCGGATACTCCCAGAGATGGGCGTGGCCTTTTTACGATTTGATCACCGGGGATGCGGGGGCAGTGAGGGAACGTTTGCAACAGACACCTCCCTTGAAACCCGGGTCCAGGATATGATCCATGCGGTGGACTACCTCTGGGCCTTGAAAAAAACCCGGCGGGAATTGGTGCTGTTTGGCAGCAGCCTGGGGGGTGCCACCTGCATTGCTGCCTGGAAACAACTGCTGGAGCTGGGGGTTCACCCCCAAGGAGCAGTGCTGTGTGCAGCCCCGGTGGACAGTCGCACAATAAAGATTATCCCCATGGAGGCCACCCCGGATCGCCCGGCCCTGCCCCTGAGTTTTTTCACAGAAAATTTATTGTTTGATCTCAGTAATGCCTTACCGCTGTTGCACCACGTACTGATTTTTCATGGTGACCAGGATAGCGTTGTTCCCGTTGAAAATGGCCTGAAAATACACCAAAACGCTGGCGACCTCAAAAAAATAATTATCCACAAAAATGGCGATCACCAGATGTCAGAAAAATCCCACCAGGCGGAATTTGAACGGGAAGTGAAGCTATGGGTTAAGGCATGCTTTTGACTCACAGAGAAATCACCTTGTCCGCAAGCTGCATGGCCGTGATGATATCCAGCATGTTGGTGGTCTGCCCCACTCGCTTTTTTTCCAAAATATCAAAATGAGTCAGGCAGGTGCCACACACCAGAATAGTTACGCCCTGCTCTTCCAGCGCCTTCAGATCAGGCAACAACTCGGCCCCTTCAGTGGCAAAATAGACCCCGCCATTGACAAATATCAAACGCCACAGATCTTCCCCCATCTCCTTCAGGGTTCTGATGTAGCTCATCATTAATTTTTCCCCCAGCTCGTCATCCCCCTCTCCAATGGTCCGGGAACCGATCATGACAACCATTTTTTGTGCATCACCAGTTTCAGAAGTATCAGTCACCTCTGTTCCAGGCTGGTTTTCCACATCACTTTCTTCTTTCACGCCCTCCACAATGGAATTTACACCGTGGGAATCCACTGATACCTGAAACCCCTGGTAGGTCAGAAAACGACTGACATTTTCCACGGCAGCCTCATTGTCCACCTGGATCTGCACCGCAAACACCCCTGGTTTTTCAATGGCAGCCTTGGTCTGTAATACAGGTTCCGGACATGCAAGCCCCCTTGCATCAACTTTATATATCATTGTCACACTCTCTCATTTTAAAAAATTCATTAAAAAACAGGCATCCTTAAATATAGGCGCATTCCCAAGATATGGGCGCATTCCCATTTTCCCGGCATCATCATCATAGCATTCTATGGATCTGATTTTCAGGCCAATGGGGTCAGGCTTGTGTTATTGGCGTTATCGATCCAAGCCTTTGCAAACTCCAAAATTACCGATAATGCCAATAATGCAAGCATGACCCCCATCTTAAAATGGGAAATCAAAACCCCAAAATTGAAGAATAATGATGATAGGGTTGCCCCAATGGGTTGTCAAATTGAATTTATAGATACTTTATCAGTCGGGTATAAAGATTTTCAATGACAAAAGATGACACCCACACAAAACCGCCCGTGCATTGCTTAAATAGGCCGAAATTAAAGGCAAGACGGATTTACCTGGATTTGGGTGTCTCACCCTTGCCTATAAATGTAAGTCAAGGAATGAAGGACCCCCAAAAATCCACTTGAATCTTACCCCGGTTCAGCTTACAATACCTGCATGGAATATATATTTGATTTCAATGATACAAATGCATATATTGACTGGTGTGATAAAGCCAAGCAGGTGTATGATTTTAAGCTTCAGACAGCATTGATGATGAAAATGCTGTCCCCCCTGCCCGGCAGAAGCATACTCGATATCGGGTGCGGGGGAGGAAGATGCTTTGACCCCCTCATGGACCATGGCCTCCAGCTCACGGGTGTGGACCCTTCTCCCTATATGCTTGATCTGCCCATGGACAAATTCAAAAGCCGGGTGGAACTGCACAAGGCCTTTGGCGAAGACCTTCCTTTTGAAGACAACACCTTTAACTATTCCATTATGATGACCAGCCTGGAATTCATGGATCGTCCTGCCAAGGCCATTGAAGAAGCCTGCCGGGTGACCCGGGATAAAATTTTCATTGGGGTGTTTAATAAATATGCCCCCCTGAATATCCTCCGACGGACAAAGGGCTTTTTTTGTCATAACACCCTTTCCTACGCCCGTTTTTTTGGCATATGGGAGCTTAAAAAAATCATACATGCCATCATGGGACCTGTCCCTGTTTCCTGGAATACCACCTTGGCAATTCCCTTTTCCCGGAGTCGACCCGCGGCCTATCTGGAACAAAGCGCTATTATCCAGAAATCTCCCTGGGGGACCATGGTGGGCATGAGCATCATCCCGATTCCCAGGTTTCACACCCGCCCCCTGTCATTGAGAATTCACAGGAATAGGCCCTGCGGCCCTGTGACCGGGTTTGCCCAGGGATATCAGAAAAACATGGAGATCTCAGAGAAAGATGAAGACACTTTTATATGAAAAACTATCCCATGATCGGGTGAAATGCGGCATGTGCCACCATTATTGTATCATCAAAACCGGGGAACACGGCAGATGCCGGGTGAGAGAAAATAAAAATGGTACACTGGAAACCCTTGAGTATCCCTACATCGTTGCCAGGGGCATTGATCCTGTGGAAAAAAAACCATTTTTCCATGTAAAACCCGGATCGTCCTCCTTTTCCATTGCATCGGCAGGCTGTAACTTCACCTGTACGTTCTGCCAGAATGCGAATATTTCCCAGTTCCCCTCCCCTGCCCGGCGCATAAAAACAACCCCTGAAGAGCTGGTAAACCAGGCCTTGCACAACAACTGTGCAAGCATTGCTTACACCTATACAGAACCCACCATCTATTTTGAACTGGCCCAGGAAACCGCCATGATTGCCAGGGAAAAGGGACTGTTAAATCTCTTTGTCACCAACGGATACATGTCACCAGAGGTAATCCATGCGGCAAGCCCTTATCTGGATGGAGCCAATGTTGATCTAAAAGCATTTAATGATAATTTTTATAAAACTATTTGCGGGGGCAGACTTGAACCGGTAAAGCAAAATCTTATCCTCATGAAATCCCTTGGCATATTGGTGGAAGTCACCACCCTGATCATCCCCGGACACAACGATGACCGGCATGAGATAGAGGCAATGGCCACCTTTATTGCAGAAAAACTGGGCCATGAAACCCCTTGGCACATCAGTCGATTTTATCCCTGTCATGGCATGAGCCAGATTCCCCCCACCCCGGATGCCACCCTTAAAATGGCGTTCCAGGCCGGAAAGGACGCCGGGCTTCGATATGTCTACATCGGCAATGCCCCCGGCCTTGGCCACGAAGACACCTGTTGCCATGTCTGCGGTGGCACCCTTATAAAACGCTTGGCCTATAGAACAGACAACCGCATGACCACCCCTGGTGTATGCCCCCTTTGCAACACTAAAGTCCATGGCATTTTTTAATCACCGAATAAACGGAAGCGGAAGCGGGGACAGATTTGAAAATCTGTCCCCTAAGCGCACACCCAGAACCCAGAACCCAGAACCCAGAACCCAGAACCCAGAACCCAGAACCCAGAACCCAGAACCCAGAACCCAGAATTTGCACACAAAAATTGCTTTAACCAAGGAAAAGAGTAAATGTTTTCACAAATAAAGAATAAAATTCTGATCTATGGCAAAATGATCAAATTTTCACACACTGTTTTTGCCCTGCCCTTTGCCCTTTCCGCCGTGATCATGGCCTGGCGAGACCATGAAGCAAACATGGCGGATCTATTGTGGATAATCGTTGCCATGGTGGGGGCACGGTCCGCCGCCATGGGCTTCAACCGCATTGTAGACGCCACCCTGGATGGAAAGAATCCCCGCACCGCCATCCGAGAAATTCCTTCGGGTCTTTTGTCCGACAAAGAGGCCATCGCCTTTGTCTGGGCATCAGCAGGACTTTTTGTTTTTGCTTCGGCCATGCTGGGGACCCTGTGTTTCTGGCTCTCCTTTCCAGTACTTTTTTCCCTTTTGTTCTACTCCTACACCAAAAGATTCACCATGTATTGCCACCTCTATCTTGGGTTTGCCATCTCCCTTGCACCATTGGGGTCATGGGTTGCCGTCACAGGGACACTGTCTGCTCCTCCTATTTTTCTTACCCTGGCCCTGATGACGTACATTGCTGGATTTGATATCCTCTACGCCTGCCAGGACATTGACTTTGACCGGGATCAGGGACTTTTTTCCCTGCCCGCAATTCTTGGACCCCAAAGCGCCATGATGGTTTCATCCGTACTCCATGTTGCCACCATGATCTTTTTGACTGCCATGACCATCACCTTTGGCATGCACCCTGTTTTTTTCTTTTTCCTTGCTCTGATTGCCGTGTTCTTGATCATTGAACATAGACTGGTCCGCCCGGATAATCTGTCCCGCATCAACATGGCCTTTTTTCACATGAACACCCTTGTCTCTATTTTTCTTGTGGTGGGCGTTTTCACGGAGGCCCTGGTTGGATAAAAAAAGTATGCAACTGCACCCCCCTGCACCCGTTGAAAAAATTATCTTCACCCTCTCCCATGCCGGTTTCAAAGCTTTTTTTGTGGGGGGGGCCATTCGGGATTTACTCCTGGGCAAATCCCCGGCTGATTATGACATTGTCACCAATTGTCCTCTTTCCACCCTGCAAACGATTTTCCATAAAGAAAACACCAAAATTGCCGGAAAAACGTTTCCCGTGCTTCTGGTCAATGACGTGGAGGTGGCCCCACCAAGATCCCATGACCTTGGGGCCCCCTTTCCTGAAACAGACCTTGGAGCAAGGGATTTCACCATCAACAGCATGGCCATGGACCCTGTCAGCGGCCATATCATTGATCCCTTTAATGGTAAAAAAGATCTGGAAAACAGGATCATCCGGTTCACCCGGAATCCTGCCCAAAGAATTGAGGAAGATCCCCTGAGAATGGTGCGGGCCTGTAGATTCAAAGCTGCCATCGGGGGGCGTTTCTCTACTGATACCCTCCAGGCCATTAAAAAGAATGCGGCCCTTATCAGCACTGAATCTGCGCCAGAAAGGCTGCGTCTTGAAATAATGAAGGCCATGTCTATCCCACAGCCTTCCGCTTTTCTTTGGGGGCTCAGGGAGGCAGATCTCTTACAATATCTACTTCCCTGCCTGGATCGATGCGTGGAGCTTGACGGAGGTCCCCACCATGGGGAGACCGTTTTTGAACACTGCCTGATGGTAGGAGACGCGCTGTCCCCCCGGGATCCGCTTCTGCGGCTTGCCGGTTTTCTCCATGATGCTGGCAAATTTGATGCCGCCTGCATGGAGAATAATCTTCTGAGCTTTAAAGGCCACGAAACCATGAAAGATGCCATTTTAAGAGATCTTGAGACCCTGCGGTTCAGCACCCGGGAGCAGGCCTTTGTGGATGCCATGGTCAGCGTCCACATGCGTCCCCTCACTGAAGAGAGTTCTCCCAAAGCGGTGAGACGGTTACTGGCATTTCTGGCAGCACACCATGTCTCCCACCAAAATTTCATGAGAATGCGCATTGCAGACAAGGGTGCCAACCGGGCCAAAAGCCCCTATACCCTTTCTGAAATCAAGGCCAGGCTGAAAAAGATATACGGTGCTCAGGCAGAACATCAGCACCGAAAATTTACCAAGAATTCACTGGCCATTAATGGAAATGACATTATGGCCCTTCTGAACTGTGCACCGGGCCAGGAAATCGGATCAATCCTGGATCATCTGTTTGAACAGGTACTGGACGATCCTTCGTTGAACACAGTTGATAACTTAAAAAAGCGGGTTCTTGATTTTATTTAAAGAACCGGCTATTGAATTAAACTTGATGGACACCCTAAAAATGGAGGAACTTTATGTCTGATACCGTAACAATTTTTAAACCCTGTGAACTGAAACCAGGACAAAAAATCAGGATAGACGGCTCCAAAAGAGGCGGAGATTGGGAGGTGGTGAACGTGGGGGACATTAAAATGACCTTGAGATGTCCGGTGTCCGGGAAAGAAATGACATGGGATCGCTTCTGTTACCTCATAGAAGAAAAAGAGAATGAACCCTGGCCCCTTAACTCTTAACTCAACACCGACAAAATAAGGAATAATCACTGTGAAAGTCATTCTGGTAATGGCCATGACCCTTGATGGCAAAATCGGACGTCATGCCACAGATCCCGTGGACTGGACTGGATCGGCGGACAAAAAATATTTTATAAAAGTTACCCGCAAAGCCGGGGTGATGATCATGGGGAACAATACCTTTAACACCATTGGTCGTCCCCTTCCCGGCAGGCAAAACATTGTCATGACCCGCACCCTTGGGGGGAAACAAAACAAAGACAATCTGCTTTTCACCGACCAGTCCCCCCAAAAAATTCTCCAGGATCTTGACACCAAGGGGTACCAGGAGGTGACCTTGATTGGCGGCGCACAGATCAACACGCTGTTTGCCCGGCAAGGACTCATCCATGAGGTACATATCACCATTGCCCCCCGTCTGTTTGGCCAGGGATTGTCCCTTTTTAGTGAAATATGTGATCTAAAATTAAATCTTATAAGTGTGGATTCCCTTGGGGATGATGCGGTGCTTTTAAAATATGGCATCCACGAAAACGGCACCCAACCTCAATGAATTCGCCATTTCTATCCAACTTATTTCATCTGCGATCCTAGGCATCCTTATATATGAGCTCAAAAGCACTTTACAGTCTTTTGGGAAAAAGCCCCTGCAAATGGGGAATGCTCTAAAAGAAAGTGTAAAATACTTTTGAAGAATGCCCGATCCTAAATATTATTTATCAAAAGGGCTATTTCATGAAAACCATTACAACCTTATGCATTGTTCTTCTATTCCTGGGCATCGCCCCCTGTATGGCAACAACTATTTTACCCTGTGGGAGCTTTAAAACAGTATCCGGAGAGGTGTTGATCCACCGACAGCAAAATACAATTACTGCAGTGGTGGGAGAGCGGATTTATCCCCGGGATCAGATTCAATCGGCAGAGGATGGCTCCGCCAGTCTTGTGCTCCAGGATGACACCATCATTTGCCTGGGGCCAGACAGCATCATGGAGATGGAGGAATTTATTTTCAACCCCAGCGTGTATGAATATTCCCTGGCAACCCGTATGGTAAAGGGCACATTTCTTTTCCTGTCCGGTGTCATTGCAAAAATAGCACCTGACAATGTAAAAATCCAAACACCCGATGGAACCATCGCCGTTCGAGGCACTCGGTTTCTGGTGGAAGTGTCACCTTAATTGCCCCATGCTGTTTTCCATTCCCCAAGCCTTTGACAGGGGACAAATGTCAGTACCCAGTGAGGGTTTTGCAGAAACAACTTTTCCTTACCAGATAGCACTGTATATTGACAATATAACAATATGACGACTACATGTAATGATCAAATCTAAGGTTTTTATTTCTGCAAGTAGCTCCAATATTAAATATTTATTTTGCATATAACGGCCAACGAATATTGAAAATCTCTCTTGGTTTGCCGACAACACAGGGCAAAAATAGATTCTGCCCTACGTGCATCTTGGTTTGCCGGGAATTTTTTATAAAACTTTCATACAAAACAGGACAGTTTCAATGAGATCAAAATTCAACTCAATTTTTCGGAAACACCAGGAAAAAAATACCACAGCAATCATTTTTAGCCGCCCATACTTCAGACCATTAACGGCACTTTTTATGCTGGTGATAATTTGTCTGTTTACAGGATGTTCGTGCAACAGAACCACAGTGGTTTTGCTGCCAGATCATAACAACCATGTGGGCCAGGTGGAAATCACCAATGCCCATGGGACCACGCTCATTGATCAGGCGGACTACGCCGTTACCCTGCGAGAACAGGAGGCCCCCCGGGAGGCCGTTGCCATTGAGAAAAAGGAGATCCAGGCCCGTTTTGGATCAGTGCTGGATGCAGAACCTGAGTTGCCAGTAAAATTCATTCTTCAGTTTAAAAGCGGATCTGATATTCTTACGGAGGAATCCCTGACCCGGGTACCTGAAATTGTGACTGAAATTAAAAATCGCTCTTCCATGGATATCAGCGTGGCAGGCCACTCTGATCGTGTGGGTAACGAAGACGCCAACATTGCCCTGTCTTTAAAGCGGGCCCAACGGGTGTTGACTCTTCTCCTGGACCAGGAGATTGATGCCCGATTTATCCACACCAGTTCCCACGGGGAAGGAAATCCCCTTGTTCCCACAGCGGATGATGTGCCTGAACCTAAAAACCGAAGGGTTGAAGTCATTGTGAGATAGGCCATTCAGTGCGGACGAAAACCTCCCTTGTGGGATTGCCCTGTGGGCTTACCCTGTAGGCTTGAACCCGGCATCGTTTAAAAAAGGCATCTATTTTTTGTGAAAAATAACAACTCAAATAAAAAAAAGCGACTCTTCCCGAACCAGGGGAAAAAAACCATTTTCAGTGCGGGTTTTTTTCTCACCCTTTTCTTTATCTGTTTTTTCCTGTATCGCCCTGCCTTTGTGACCTTTCTGGATCAAAAACTCTATGATGTTATGCATCTTTCCCTCACCGACCGGGGAACCCCCCAGCCAGTGATTGTGGATATCAACGACCAGAGTCTTGAAGCCTATGGCCAATGGCCCTGGTCCCGGGATCTGCTGGCAAGGCTTTGCGCCATCATCATCCAGGGATCTCCCCGGGCCGTGGGCATGGATATTTTACTGTCAGAACCAGACAGAACCTCCATCCGCCTGGCGTTAAGTGCCCTTAAAAAGCGTTCCGGCATTAGCATTCCCATTGTATCTCCATCAGATGTCCTGCTTGACAATGACTTGAGCCTTACCCAGGTTTTACGGCAAGGGCCTTTTATTATGGCCTACAAATTCCTTGGGCAAGAGACCACCCATTTACCCCCCGGCCTTTTGCCCCTGGATACAACCTTGATTTCCCCGGACCCCGAAACCGATTTATTTAAATGGTTCCCCCCATGGAAGGGACTCCTCACGGCCCTGCCCCAGTTTCTACAGGCCGCCCAGGGCAACGGGTTTGTCAATGCCCTTTCCGACAGCGACGGCATTATCCGCAGAACCCCTTTTATTATGGGGTACAAAGGCAAATTTTATCCCAGCCTCTCCCTTGCCACCCTCATGCTGGCCATGGATGCCAACAAAGTTTCCCTGGAAAGCAGTGCGGCCGGTCTGACATCCGTGTCCATTAAAAATCTCACCATACCCCTGTCGTCCCAGGGCCACCTGTTGCTACATTTTCGCAAATCTACTTCCCCTTTCATCACACTGTCTGCCAACGATCTTCTCCAGGGAAAAATTGACCCCGGTATCCTGAAAAACCGAATTGTTTTCATGGGAACATCGGCATCGGGCCTGGGAGATCACCACAGCACCCCCTTGCAACAATATTTTTTTGGTGTGGGAATCCATGCCACGGCAATGGATAATATTTTAAATCAAAACTTTCTAAGCCGCCCCTCCTGGGCCATGGGCATGGAATGGGTTTTGGTCCTCTTGACGGGGCTTCTGTCCACCCTGATGCTGGTGTACCTTAATCCATGGCCCTGCACTTTGACACTGGCCGGAGTTACAACGTTGCTCTGGTTTATGGAGCTGTTATTTTTACAGAAAATGCAAATTTTTATCTCTGTGACCTACCCGTTTATTACCCTGTTTGTAAACTTTTCTCTGTTAAGTGTTATTCGATTTCGCATGGAAGAGAAAAGAATGATCAGAAGAACCCGGGACATGGTGACGGCCCAGAATCTAACCCTCATCGGCATCACCTCCCTTGCCGCCACAAGGGACAAAGAGACCGGCATGCACATCCGACGCACCGCCATTTTTGTTAAAATACTTGCCAAAAGATTGCGTCTCTCCCCCGGGTTTAAAGATCGCCTGGATGACCACACCATTGAGGTGATGTTCAAATCTGCTCCCATGCACGACATCGGTAAAGTGGGGGTGCCCGATGCCGTCCTTCTTAAACCGGGAAAACTCACAGCGAGTGAGTTCAAAGAGATCCAGAAACACACGGAACATGGCTGGTTGGCCATTGAAGAGGCGGAAAAAATTTCAGGAATTTACGGAGATGCTTCCTTTCTCAAGGTCTCTAAAGAGATCATCCGCTATCACCATGAAAAATGGGATGGGTCAGGATACAACCAGGGACTCAAAGGTGAAGAAATTCCCCTGTCTGCAAGGATCATGGCTGTGGCCGATGTCTATGACGCTCTGACCTCCAAACGGGTATACAAGGATTCCTTTGACCACAGTAAAGCCCGCAACATAATCGTTGAGGGCAGGGGCAGTCACTTTGATCCCGACGTGGTGGATGCCTTTCTTGAAGAGCTGGAACAATTTAAAGAGATCGCCATTCAAATGGCGGATGAGTGATATTAAGATTTGAAAATTAAAAAACCTGGCTCAAGGGGTCAGGTTTTACCAACTGAATAAATTGTGTTCACAAAGTCATCCCCCAGCCCGTTTCACCTTGTAATCCAGTCCAACAAGCATTTTTTCCAAAACATCCCGGTGGTCTCCCTGGATTTCAATAATGCCGTTCTTCACGCTTCCGCCACTCCCACACTTTTGTTTAAGGGATTTCCCCAGTTTTTTAAGCCCGTCATTGTCCAATGGGATACCGGTGATAAGGGTCACCCCTTTTCCCTTACGCCCTTTGGTCTCCCGCATTAATCTGACAATGCCATCATTTTTAGGTATCCCCGATTTTTTTTTGCAGATACATTTTCCCATGGGCTTATTGCATTGGGGGCACATTTTTCCAAACTCCGTGGAATACACCAGGCCCCCCTCATTATTGTTCATTCTTTTTACCATATTTTCTACCTGCTTTCTTTGATTCACACGTTGGCTACCCGCTTAAGCCGGAATATTTTCAAGAATTTTCGGCATCCTTCAAAAGGACTTCACACTTTCTTAGGAATACAGACTAAATTACATGAACACAATTAAATCCATAATTCCATTTTTATCTTTTTGGGGATGACACTCGCCTTTGCTAAACCCAGTTTAAAGGATATGGTGATGCAAGGCAATTTAAAAAAATCTGCTTTCCCTGTACTTTTTCAATGGATGCTTATATTGCTGGGAAAGATTTTAGGTCCTTTACCTCTCACAGATTAACCACCGATGAGATGAGACACCACCCAAAATCAAAGGAAAATGATCATGACAGATGCCCTTTTCTCTCCGTTTAAATTAAAAAATTTTACATTGAAAAACAGACTGGGGGTTGCCCCCATGACACGCATTTCTGCCGGTGAAAACAGCATTCCCCGGCAGGACGTGCTGGATTTTCTGGTCACCCGTGCAAAAAAAGATGCTGCCATTGTCTACACCGAAGCCATTGTCACCGATTATGAAAGTGCCCAAGGGTATCCTGGTCAAGCCCGCATGACCACCCAACCCCAGATTGATGCCTGGAAAAAGATCACCGATGCCATCAGAGAACAGGGCGCCGTGTCCATCTGTCAGATGTTCCATTGCGGCCGCATGGCATGGAAAGCCATCAACCCCGCTGGCAGGGTCATTGCCCCAAGCCCCGTGACACCGGCCCAGGATAATCCATTCACAGGCGGCCCTTATGAGGTACCCGATGAAATGAGTTCTTTTGACTAGATTACACGGAGCTTGCCGGATGTGTTTTTTGTTCCTTATGAGGTACCCGATGAAATGAGTTCTTTTGACATGGCCCACGTAATAAATGGTTTTAAAGAAACGGCCAAGGGTGCCATGGACGCTGGATTTGATGGGGTTGAAG
>Ga0307987_1000550_pt1 | contig 22237 bp, 17 predicted proteins | sample EllFjometagen181_FD_203157 | JGI IMG/M metagenome (GOLD analysis project Ga0307987, IMG submission 203157) | Marine microbial communities from Ellis Fjord, Antarctic Ocean - #181 | ecosystem: Environmental > Aquatic > Marine > Unclassified | place: Southern Ocean | collected 2014-10-08 | reverse complement strand
CACCAGGCGCTTGGAGCTGTCCAGGTTCTTGTTGACGCCCACGACCTTGATGGTGTCCGAGTCGTGGTCGAAGGTGCCCTCGATCTGTAGCCAGCTGGACATCAGGCGCAGGGTCTTGCCTCCGGGGCGGGCCAGGTCCAGCTCGAGGCTGTAGCTCTGCTCCATGCTGTTGTTGCCGCCTTCGCTCTCGGCGCGCTGGGGCATCCAAGTGAGGATCATCAGAGCCTGCAGCTCTTCGCCCTGCACCTCGTAGACGCCGTGGCGCATATTGAGCAGGATCTGGAACTCGAGGGTCACCCCCACCTCGGTGGTGCTGACCAGGTTGTCGGTGAACAGGAGGGTGCTGCTCAGGTCGCCGATGTCGAAGCTGTCGGCGTAGGGCTCGAGCACCGGCGTGTCCACGGATGTGAACGCGTTGTCCACGGTGGCACTTTCGTAGTCGCTGCGGGAGCTGATGAAGCTGCGCGCGTAGGTCTCGAACTCGCCGAAGACAAGGTCCTGGTCGGTGCGCACCAGGTAGCCCTCGACCTCCCTCCAGTCGCAGCCGAGTTCGGAAAGCGCCACCACACCGGGGGCGTAGGTGAGCTCCACCTCGCCGTCGATGGGCAGGAACGCCACGTCTTCTTCGGTCAGGTAGTCCAGGGTGAACTCGCCGACGTTCTCCATGTCGGCGCTCTCGCCCAGCAGGCTGTCGCCGTCGGCATCGAACCAGTCCAGGAAGCCGGTGAGTCCTGCGCCGACGATCTCGTCATCACTGTAGAACTCCCGGAACAGGTAGGTCAGGGAGCTCTGCAGGCCCTCGGGAGCCGGGGGAGGGGGCTTGCAGCCCAGGGCGGTCAAGCCCGCGACGGCGACGAGGGCGTTGCGGGTGGAGAACATCGGGGTCATGGGGCCTCCGGTCGGAACGACAGCTAGCGTCGCTCGCCGCCGGAGGCCTGTCAAGCGCGGACCGCAGGAGCGCTCACGCCGTCCAGAATGTAGCGGGCTCCGGGAAGCGTAGCGCGGGGGGCATCAGGGCCAGTGAAGGTGCCGCCTGGACCGTGGTGCGCGCCGCACGCAGGCGCCGGAGGGCGAATCCGGGTCCGTCGACGGGGCTGCTGCTGGGGGAGCTGGGGGTGACCCGGGGAGTGGAGAGGGTCTGGCTGTGGGGGAGGTCTTGATCGAAGTTGATCCAGTCCATGGTTCATTCCGGTGAGGAGAGGGGAGGGGATGATCCCGGAAGGGAATCACCACCGCCTGTTGCACAGCCCATGCCAGTTCACATCGCTGCGAAGTGATCGGTGGGTTGTCCGCCTTGGCTGGGGATCAGGCATTCAGTGCCGCTGGCGTGTCGCCATTTTGGGTGCGTAGCGAGCTTCGCACCTGGGGGCCGCGGGTGCGCAGTGGGCTGCGCGCCGGATGGGCGTGGCATCGGCGCGACCGTGGACGCTCGGTGCTACCCTCCAGCCCATGAAGACCCGGATCTCCCGCCTGTCGTGTACCGCTGTCCTCGCCGCCCTGCCCGCGGCGTCGGAGGGCGCACCACCCTTCGGGCCGGGCGAGTGCATTCGCTGGGCGGTCAGCTACATGCGGGTGCGCGCGGGCCACGCCTGGGCGGAGGTGGCCGAGGGCGAGGATGGCGCGCTGCGCATCACCGGCGGGGCGCGCAACGCCGACTGGTACGCGCGCATCTACACCCTCGACGACCAGGTGCAGAGCCTGTGGGATCCTGCGGGCCCGGGGTCCAAGCGCTACATCACCCGCTTCCGGGAGGGCGGTTTTCACCAGGACCAAGACATGACCATCGCCGCCGAGGGCGTCACGGTGGAGCGCAGCCAGCGCTTCTCTGAGGGTTGGCGCAGCTGGTCGGACGACTACCCCGGGCCCGGCATGGCGGTGGAAGATCCCACCACCGCGTTCTTCAGGGTGCGTCTGCTGCCCCTTGTGAGCGGGGAGAGCTACCACTTTGCAGTGTTCTCCGGGCGAGAGACCTGGCAGCTGCGGGTCGAGGTGGAGCCCCGCATGATGCTGGAGACCGCCCTGGGTGAGCTGCGGGTGATCCCCGTACAGGTCTTCACGGAGCACCAGGGCGACCTCGAACAGAAGGGGCGCATCGTGCTGTACCTGAGCGACGACTCGCGCCGCATCCCGGTTCGTGCCATCATGCAGACCAACGTCGGTGCCATCCGCGCCGACATCACCACCTACCAGCCCCCGGGCGAGTGATGCAGCCTGATTCCACCGCGCCAGCCATCCCCTGGACCCTCGACACCGAGCTTCGAGCGCTGCTGGTGTGTCCCGCCTGTCGTGGCGAACTGACGGACCTGTCCGAGGGCTTGCACTGTCCCGCCTGCGCCTTGCTGTACCCCGTGGTCGACGACATTCCCCAGCTCATCGCCGAGGAGGCCAGGCCATACTCCAGCGCCGACTGAGGGTGTTGCAGGTCGACTCCGCCACCGAGTGGCGGGGAGGACAGGTGCAGCTCGCGCTGTTGATGGAGGGCCTCGAGGCCCACGGCTGCGAGCTGAGCCTGGCCGCGGCCCCTGATGGCGAGCTCGCTCGGCGCAGTGGGCGGGCGGTGCTGCCCATCCCGGCGGGCGCCTCCCTCCGGGGAGCCTGGGCCCTGCGCAGCCACATCCAGCGGCTGCAGCCTGACGTCGTGGCCGCGCAGACCTCCCATGCCCACAGCCTGTGTGTGCTCGCTGGCGTCCGTCCGGTGGTGCATCGCCGGGTGGACTTCGTGGTGGGTGGCAGCCCCTGGGGGCGGTGGAAGTACGATCGCGCTGGCCTGTACATCGCCGTGAGCCGTGGGGTCGCCGGGGTGCTCGAGGGCGGCGGCGTGCCGCGTGAGCGCATTCGGGTGGTGCACGACGGCGTGCAGCCGTTCCCGCTCACAGCGCCCGCCGCAGACCTCGCGGGTGCGGGGCCGCTGCTGGGCGCCCTGGGGGCGCTGGTGGATCACAAGGCCCACTGGGTGTTGGTGGAGGCCATGGCGCTGCTGCCAGGCGTGCGCTGCGTCATCGCGGGGGAGGGACCCTGCCGTAGTGATCTCGAGCGCAGGATCGAGCGCCTGGGGCTGCAGCCTCGGGTGACCCTGCTTGGGCAGCGCGACGATCCAGCTGCGGTGATGGCGGCCTTGGGGCTGCTGGTGCATCCGTCCATCGAAGAGGGCATGGGTCAGGTGGTGGTCGAGGCCATGGCCGCGGGCCTGGGTGTGGTCGTCTCCGATGCCGGGGGTCTGCCCGAGGTCGTGGGCGCACTCCAGACGCCCGTGCCCGCCGGCGACCCCGCTGCTCTGGCCAGGGCTCTGCGCGCCCGCCTGGATGAGCCTGGCGATCCAGGGCCAGCGCTCAAGCGAGCGCGGGAACTTTTCTCCGTGGCGACCATGGTCGACGGTACCCTGGCGGCCTACCATGAGGCGGTAGCCGGCGCATTTTGCGCCAGTGGGAGCGAGGCATGAACGAGCAGGGTTTCTGGCGCAGCGACTGTCGCTGGTTCGGTGGCTACCGGCCCTGCCACCCGGGGCGCACCTGCCCGGGGTGTTCCCACCACGACCCCGTCCAGGGCGAGCTGCTCATCATCAACCTCGACGCCTTGGGCGACGTGCTGCGCACCACCGCCCAGCTCCCCGCGCTGCGGAGGGCCTGGCCCAAGGCGCGCATCACCTGGCTCACGCGGCCCCGGGCTGTGCCCCTGCTGCAGGGACACCCCCTGTTGGATCGCGTGCTTCCCTTGGGGCTCGAGGCGGTCTGCGAGCTGCGCGCCAGGCAGTTCGATCTGTTGCTCTGCGTGGACAAGGGACACGCGGCAGCCGGTCTGGCCAGCACCCTCCGCGCCCACGCCAAGCGGGGCTTCGGGCTGGACGAGCACGGGGTCATCGTACCCCTGAACCCCCAGGCCGAGTACCTGTACGCCACGGGGCTCGACGACGGCCTGAAGTTTTACGAAAACCAGCTGTCCGAGCCCGCCATGCTGGCCCAGGCGTTCTCGCTACCGTGGGATCGCGAGCCCTACCGGCTCGTGTTGGCAGAGCACGAGCGCAGGGGCCCGCCCCGTGCGGTGGGCTTCAACACCGGGTCGAGCCCTGGCTGGCCCCGCAAGCGCCTGGATCTCGACACCCTCGGCCGAGCCATCGATCTCATCCACCGGCGCACGGGCCAACCCGTTCTGCTCCTGGGAGGCCCCGAGGACCGTGAGCGCAACCAGGCCCTGACCGCGCGCCTGGGCGATGCTGCCGAGCTCACCCCCACCGACGGCGGACTGCGGGAAGGCGCTGCCCACGTTGCCCGCTGCGAGGTGGTCTTCAGCGGTGATAGCCTGGGTATGCACATGGCTTTGGCCCTGGGCTGTCACGTCGTGGCGTGGTTCGGTCCCACCTGTCCCCAGGAGATCGAGCTGTTCGATCGGGGCATCAAGCTGCTGGCGAACGTGGACTGCGCCCCCTGCTGGAACAGTGGCTGCGACCGAGAACCCGCCTGCAACGAGCGCATCGCGCCCGAGTTGATCCTCGACGCGGTGCAGGCCTGCTTGGAGGCCCGCAGCGCGGGCCATGCCATCGACGAGGTCAGGGGTGCTCGCTGGCCGGCGGGGCGTCCCGACGCTCGATGACCACCCCTTCGACCCGGTCGTCCTGGCGTAGGCGCCGCAGCACGTCCTGACCCTGGGTCACGTTGGCGAACAGGGTATAGTCACCGTCCAGGTGGGGCTGTGGGGACAGCGTGACGAACCACTGGCTGCCAGCGGTGTCGGGCCCAGCGCTGGCCATGCCCACGCTCCAGGCGTCGTAGGGCAGAGGAGAGAACTCGTCGGGCAGGGCGTAGCCAGGGCCCCCGTAGCCATCGCCACGGGGGCAGCCCCCCTGGACCACGAAGTCCGGCACGATGCGGTGGAAGCGCAAGCCGTCGTAGAAGCCCGCCTCGGCCAGCTCGACCCAGCGCTGCACGGCATAGGGCGCGGCGTCGGTGTGGAAGACCAAGGCCAGCTCACCCTTGGTGGTGGTGACCCGAGCGCCCATGAGCGCCTCGAGTCCGGACGCGTCCAGCAGCTTGGGGAAGCCCGCGGGGCCGGAGGCCGGCAGGCCCATGAGCTCGCCCAGCCGTCGGGCGGTCTTGCGCAGTGCGGGATCGTCGGCGCCCTGCAGTTCGGCTACCCGCAGGGCCACCTGCTGCTTGGTGCTGCCGGGCAGGGATGGCGGCTTTGGGCTTCCGGCTGCGACGCCAGAGCTCTCCAGGGCCGTGGCCAGGGCGTCCATCATGCCGACAAGGCCGTCGTAGTCGATGCGCTCCACCAGCTGTGTCTGGATGCGTGCGATGAGTTCATCGTCCGGGGCTTCCGCCAGCGTGGAAGCGACCAGCCCGGCGACCACCGGATCCGGCCCCTCCAGCAATGGCCACAGCAGCGCGCGCTCCACCGCGGGCTCCCGGGTGACGAGCTGCTCGGTGGCGCTGGTGCGCACAGCCTGGGCCCGGTCGTCCAGGGCGAAGCCCGCCAGGGCCGCGGGGTCGTCTACCGTTGCCATCATGGCCGCGCGTACCGCGCTGTCCACGGTGGGGTTGAGCCAGCCTTCAGGCTCGGCAAGCTTGTCGGCTTCGGCGAGCACCGGCAGCGCCCGGGCCAGCAGCTCGGGATCCCCCAGGGCGAGCATGGCCTGCAGGGCCTGTTCCCAGTCGTCGCTCCAGGACAGGCGGCCGGTGGACTCGAGGGCAGCCACGCGGACGGGGCGTTCTGGGTCGGCCAGCAGGTCCGCCAGGTGGCTGGATGCCTCGGCGTCACCGCGGCTCGCCAGGCCGCGGGCCAGGGCGATCCGCACACCCAGGGCGGCGTCGTTGGCAGCGAGCTCACGGACTCGCTCCCAGCGCTCGGCGTCCAAGCCGGTGGCCGCGGCGCGTACGAGCCAGGCCCGCGCGATGGTGTCGGGCTGCTGCTTCACGGCTGCCACCAGCGCCTCGGCATTGGGGTCCCTCAGCTTGGCGGGCTTGGTGCGGGCCAAGGCGAAGGCTGCGGCTCGGCGGCGGTCCAGGTCGAAGCGCCCCAGCTGGTCCAAGAGCGTTGAGATGATGGGCTCGGGGGGCGCCGTGAGCACGCCGCGCACGCCGAGGCGGCCCAGGGCGTGAGTGGCGGTCACCGCCAGCCTGGCGTCCTGCCCAGCAATGGTGGTCAGCAGGGGGTCGAAGACGCGGTCGTCACCGCTGCGACCCATGGCATCCAGCAGCGCGGTACGGACGAGGGCGTCCTCTTCGATGGCGTAGGCGGCCACCAGCGGCGCGGATGTGTCGGGGTATTGGCCCAGGCCGAACGCAGCGGCGGCCCTCAGTGCGGGGTCGTCGCTGATCAACGCGCGCTCGAGGGGGGGCACGGCGTCCAGGTCGTGCAGGCGCCCCAGTGCGCGTGCGGCCACCACGGCGGCGGCGGGGTCGTCGCCGTCGAGCCAAGGAGAGAAGGAGGACACCGGGGCACGGGAGAGCTCCAGCCCAGGCAGCAGCGTGGGTCCCTCGGTGGTGATGGCGGGCTCCACTGGCACGATGGGATCTGCTGGGCCTGCAGGCTCGGCAAGCTCCGCAGCAGCGGAGCCGGCACAGAGTGCCCCGAGGGCGAGGGTGGCACACAGGCGGGAGAAACAGAGCGTAGACATCGGCACGCGCACCTCCGTGGTCGCCGTATCCCATGGCCTCGCTGGGACGCGAGCCCCGGCTCCGATAAGCCATGCCCATGCCCTACAGAGATCGTCGAAGCCCCATCGCCAAGCGAGTCGCTGCGTTGCTCGAGGCCGCCCGCACCCGGGCAGACTGGAAGCGGCTGGGGGCTTGGCTCGACGACGAGGGGCGTCCCCTGCGTGAGCCCCTGCTGCTGGAGGCCCGCCGTCGCGGCGCCGAGCTGCCCGACGAGGCCTCGGGCTGGCCGGGCAAGAAGCTCATGCGTCGTGCCAGGGGCGCGGAGACCGGCGCCCGGGAGCGGCGCAACCCCATCCGCATCGACGAGGCCTTTCACTGCGGCCACTGCGGCCGTGAGGTCCCCCCTGGCCACGCCCTGGTGCGCGATCACTGCCCCCACTGCCTGCGATCCAAGCACGTGGATCGGGTGCCCGGCGACCGCGCGGCGGGCTGTGATGGCCTGATGGATCCGGTGGGCGTCGCCCTCGGCGGTCGCGCTGCCATGGTCATCCTCTACCGCTGCCGGCTCTGCGGCTACGAGCACAGAAATCGCGCGGCGCTGGACGTCCAGCCCCCAGACGACCAGGCGCTGCTGCGGAAGCTGGCGGCCCTGGGGGATCGCTGGGAGGAAGACCTGCCACCCGGTCCGGTGGAGGCCTGAGTCTTGTCCCTTCACTACCGCTTTCTTCAGCACTTCCAGCAGAGCTTCGGCCCCATGACAGGGCAGCGCCTGGCGGTGGCGGTGTCGGGGGGCATGGACTCCGTGGTGTTGCTGGATCTGCTCTGGGAGGTCCGTCGCGCCTTGGGTGTGCGCATAGTTGTGGCCCACGTGGACCACGGGCTTCGGGGCGCCGCGTCCGCCGCCGATGCCGCCTTCGTGCGAAGCCTCGCTTTCGAGCGCGGTTTGCCCTGCTACTGCGGACGTTTTCACTGCGTCGAAGGCCGAGGGACCGAAGATGCAGCGCGGCGGGAGCGCCTGGCGTTCTTGCGAGGGGTGCCCGCCTCCGCGGTCGCCCTGGCCCATCACCTGGACGACCAGGCTGAGACCGTATTGCTTCGGCTGTTGCGCTCATCGAGCCCACGGGGCTTGGGAGGCATGGCACCCCGGCGCGGACCCTTTCTGCGTCCCCTGCTGGGGTTCTCCCGCCGCGACCTGCACCGCTGGGCCCTGGATCGTCAGCTGAGCTGGCGCGAGGATGTCAGCAACGCCGACCTCCGGTTCGAGCGCAATCGGTTGCGTCACGACGTGATGCCCGCCCTCGACGCGGTCCACGGAGGGCTGGTGGCTCGCCTCTCGGCCCTGGCGTCCGAGCAGCGCGCGTTGCTGGATGCGCTGGCGGTGCCCGAGGCCCTCGCCGCGGGGGACGGCCTGTTGCGTGCGGACCTACTGCCGCTGGCCCAGGCTCAGCGGGCCGCACTGTTCCGAGCCCACGCCTCGGCGCGCATGGGATGCACGGGGCTCGACCGTGACGCGGTGCTCCGAGCCGATGGCCTAGCGCGGACGGGAAGGCCTGGCGCCTGGACGCCCCTGCCGTGGGGCTGGCGCTTCGCCGCCTGCGCCATGCGTCTGTACTGCCTACCCCCACCTCCCCAGCCTCGCTCCCTTGGGCTCACCGGGGTGCGGCGCTGGGGCGTGCACACCATCGCCATCCAGCGGCTGGGTCTCGACTCGGAGAACGTGGGGCTGCGGGCCCCACTCCCGGGGGAACGCTTCGGCGGCCAGCCCCTCGAGGAATGGCTCCGTCGCCGCGGCGTACCTGCTCCTCTGCGTCCCTACCATCCCGTCTTTCACGTGGGAGAACGGGTCCTCTGGGTCCCTGGAGGCCATCCTTTGGAAGGATTGGTGGCGTTGCGGGGCTTGGCGATCACCGTCACCGCGTCTATCCCTACCGTCTCCGCGCCTGGGCTCCCCTGGGCCGCAACGCTATAGGGCGGCCCTCCGTGCCTCCCCGGAGCCAGGATGAACCGTAAACATCTCGCTCTCGTGATCTTCGTAGCCCTCCTGTTCCTGCTGGCCTTCGTCTTGGTGGGCCAGCAAGAGCGTGGCAGGCCTGTGGAAGTCGACTTCCCCGCCTTCCGGCAGGCTGTGGCCCAAGGCCAGATCCAGAATCTGACCTTCCGTGGCGACGAGATCTCCGGCGCCTACAACGACGGGCGCAAGTTCCACACCCTCGGGCCCACCGACTCCGAAGCCCTCATAGGCTTCCTCGAAGAGAACGATCTGGTCCCCGACTACGAGAAGGAATCCGGACAGGGGGTCCTCACCTCCCTGCTCATCAACGGCTTGCCCATTCTCGTGATCGTGGTGCTGTTCTTCTTCTTCATGCGCCAGATACAGTCCGGCGGCGGCAAGGCCATGAGCTTCGGAAAGTCCCGGGCTCGACTGCTGTCCGACTCAGGCAAGAAGGTGACCTTCGCCGATGTGGCGGGCATCGAGGAAGCCAAGGACGATCTTCAGGAGATCATCGAGTTCCTCAAGGACCCCAAGCGCTTCACCCGCCTGGGCGGGCGGATTCCCAAGGGCGTGCTGCTGATGGGCGCGCCGGGCACCGGCAAGACCCTGTTGGCCCGTGCCATCGCTGGCGAAGCCGGCGTGCCCTTCTACCTCATCTCCGGCTCCGACTTTGTCGAGATGTTCGTGGGTGTGGGCGCAAGCCGCGTGCGCGACCTCTTCGAGCAGGGCAAGCGCAACGCCCCCTGCATCATCTTCATCGACGAGATCGACGCCGTGGGTCGCCACCGCGGCGCCGGCCTGGGCGGCGGGCACGACGAGCGGGAGCAGACCCTCAACCAGCTGCTGGTGGAGATGGACGGCTTCGAGTCTACCGAGGGCGTCATCCTCGTCGCGGCCACCAACCGCCCCGACGTGCTCGACCCGGCGCTGCTGCGGCCCGGCCGCTTCGACCGGCACGTGGTGGTGCCGTTGCCCGATGTCCGTGGCCGTGAGGGTATCCTCGAGGTGCACGCGCGCCGTACTCCCCTGAGTGACGACGTCGATCTGGGCACCATCGCCAAGGGTACCCCCGGGTTCTCCGGCGCCGACCTCGAGAATCTAGTCAACGAAGCCGCGCTGCTGGCGGCACGCCAGGACAAGTCCAAGGTCGAGATGCAGGACTTCGAGTCCGCCAAGGAGAAGGTCCTGCTGGGCTCCGAGCGACGCTCCTTGGTCCAGTCCGAAGACGAGCGACGCACCACGGCGTACCACGAGGCCGGCCACGCCTTGGTGGCGTGGCTCTCCCCGGGTGCCGATCCGGTGCACAAGGTCACCATCGTGCCCCGCGGCCGTGCCCTGGGCCTCACCTGGCAGCTTCCCGAACACGACCGCTACAACGAGACCCGTACCTTCCTACTTTCCCGCATCGATGTCTTGATGGGCGGGCGGGCCGCTGAAGAGTTGGTGTTCGATCAGGTCACCACGGGCGCCCGCAACGACATCAAACAGGCCACCGTCATCGCCCGCTCGCTGGTGTGCGAGTACGGCATGTCCGACGCCCTGGGACCGGTCAACTGGTCCGAAAAGCAGGACGAGGTCTTCCTGGGCAAGAACATGTCCAGGCAGTCACAGGTGAGCGAGCACACCGCGCAGCTCATCGACAACGAGGTCCGCGAGGTGTTGCAGCGTGGCTACACCGCCGCCCGGGGTCTGCTGCTCGAGAACCTCGACGTGCTGCACAAGCTGGCCGATGCGCTGTTGGACCGCGAGACCCTCGACCAGGACGACTTCGGGCAGCTTGTCGGCGACGCCATGAAGCGCGTGGAATTGAGCCAGAAGCCCTCTCTGGCCTGAAGCTCGCACGGGGCGCTGAACTGGGGTCATCCGGCCTTGACAGCAGCGTGCCCCGGCAAGTATAGGGGGGGCTACCAACCGGAAGCTCTTGGAGCGGTCCCTCAGGGCGGCTCCTTTTCTTTACGTCCAATTCGCCAGCCTGCCGCAAAGACCCATGTCATCCCCCTCCCGCGACATCGAAACCAGCGTGCGCGCTCTCCTCGAGGACACCATCGAGGAAGAGGGCTTCGAGCTCGTGGCCGTGGTTCACACCACCGCCGACGGCAAGCGTACGCTGCGGGTGCACATCGATCGTCCTGGTGGCATCACGGTGGGGGAGTGCACGCGCATCACGCGCATGATCTCCCCGCTGCTCGATGTGGGAGACCCCATCGTGGGTGCCTATCGCCTCGAGGTCTCCAGCCCGGGCATGGAACGCCCGCTGCAGCGCCTCGCGGACTTCGAGCGCTTCGCCGGCTACCGCGTCAAGCTCCGCCTCGAGCAGGGCGCCGGCCCGCGTCAGCTCCGTGGTGTGCTGCGGGGCGTCGAAGACCAGGACGTACTCATCGAGCGTACTGAACACATCCGGAAGGTCCCACTGGCCGCTATCGAGCGCGCCAATTTGGTGTTGGACCTCGACGAATACCGAGCCCTCTCCGGGCTCGATGACCAGAACGAATAGGAGAGCCACCATGATCAGTGATCTTGCACGGCTGATCGATGCGGTCCACCGCGAGAAGAACATCCCCCGCGACGTCCTCGTGGAAGTGCTCGAGGGCGCTCTCGAGGCTGCCGCCCGGCGTCGCTTCGGCATGACCCGCGACCTGGAAGCGCACTACAACGAAGAGCTCGGCGAAGTCGAGCTCTTCGAGTTCCGCACCGTGGTCGAAGAGATCGATGACGAAGAGACCGACATCCTCTTCGAGGAAGCCCGCGACCTCGACCCCGAGTGCGAGTTTGGCGACTCCCTCGGCATCAAGATGGACGTCGAAGTGCTGGGTCGCATCGCTGCGCAGACGGCCAAGCAGGTCATCATCCAGAAGATCCGCGACGCCGAGCGCGAGATGACCTTCAATGAGTTCCGCGACCGCAAGGGCGAGCTCATCACGGGCATCGTGCGGCGCTTCGAGAAGGGCAACATCATCGTCGACCTCGGTCGCGCCGAAGCCATCCTCCCCAAGCGCGAGCAGGTCCACACCGAGACCTACCGGCAGGGCGACCGGCTGCAGGCCTACGTGCTCGACATCACCCGGTCCTCCAAGAGCCCCCAGGTGGTGCTGTCCCGCACCCATCCCGGCCTGCTCATGAAGCTCTTCGAGCTCGAGGTCCCGGAGATCTACGAAGGCATCGTGCGCATCGAAGCCTGCGCCCGCGAGCCGGGCCACCGCGCCAAGATCGCCGTGTCCTCCACCGACCCCGACGTCGATCCCGTCGGTGCCTGCGTAGGCCTCAAGGGCTCACGCGTCCAGGCTGTGGTCCAGGAGCTCCGAGGCGAAGCCATCGACATCATCCCCTTCCACCCCGATCCTGCCCGCTTCATCGTCTCCGCTATCGCTCCCGCAGTGGTCAGCCGCGTCTACATGGACGAGCACCTCCACAGCATGGAGCTCATCGTCCCTGACGATCAGCTCTCCAAGGCCATCGGCCGTCGCGGCCAGAACGTTCGCCTCGCAGCGCAGCTCACAGGTTGGAGGATCGACATCTTCTCCGAGAGCCGCCACGCCGAGATGAACCAGCAAGCCCGCGATGAGCTGACCCGCCTGCCGGGTGTCGATGAAGAGCTCGTCGAGCTGTTGGTCCGCCACGGCTACCGCGGCTGTCAGGTCCTGTCCGAAGCCGATCCCTACGAGGTCGCCTCCATCCTCGGTCTGACCGAAGAAGTTGCCGAGACGATGCTCGTTGAAGCCGAAGACCTGGCCATGACCATCGATGAAGAACGCGTCGCCGCCGAGAAGGCCGCAGCAGAAGCGCTGGTCGAGGTGGATGAGCAGGAGCTGCCCGCCGAGCAGGAACTGCCCACGGAGCAGGAGCTGCCCACGGAGCAGGAGCTGCCCACGGAGCAGGAGCTGCCCACGGAGCAGGAGCTGCCCACGGAGCAGGAGCTGTCCACGGAGCAGGAGCTGCCCACGGAGCAGGACCAGGTCACCATCGAGGAGGGGTCCTAGGGGCCTCTTGGAGGATGGAACCCACGTGCCGCCAACCCGTTGCTGTATCGCCTGCCGCCGCAAGGCCTCGCCTGGTGAACTCCTGCGACTCGTCGTAGGCGTCGATGGCGTCGTTTCGCTGGACTCGAGCGGTGGTCTGCCCGGTCGCGGAGCATGGCTTCATCCTCGACATGACTGCCTCCGTAAAGTCCTGAAGCGTCCCGCTACCCTCTCTCGCGCGCTGCGCACCGCGGTTCGGCTCGACGGCTTCGAGGACCACCTGCACAGCGCCTCGCTGCAGCGTCTCGGCGCTGCGCTGGAGCGCGCGTCGCGGTCGGGCTGCGTGGTCAGCGGACGCGTCGCCATCCTCCGGGATCTGCAGCGTGGTGAGCTCGAGGCCATCCTGGCCGCTCACGACGCGGCGCCCCGGTCTATCGAGTCCCTCACCACGGCGGCCGCCGGGCTGCCGGTGTTCGAGGCCGAATTCGACCGCGAAACCCTCGGGAAGTGGGTCGGAAAGGGGCCTAGGGCGGCCCTCGGGCTTCGTCGTGGGGCCCCTATCGAGCCCCTGCTCACCGAGTTGCGTCGGTATACGTCGCTGGGTTATCCTCCGCGCCGTAATCGGTCTGGCGACCGACCCGAAGCGACGCGACGTGCAGGAATGACCCAATCGCGAGGATGCGGGCCCGGATCCCCGTCCTCACTTGTCAGTTCTCGTAGAATGCGTGGCCAGCCTACGGTTGCCAGCTTCCGTGAAGGTAACGAATGTCCAAGAAAGAACTCCTGAGCAGGCTGAACCGGACCCAAGGTGGGTCCGGTAGTGGCCGGTCCAGTTCGCCGCGAACCAGCACCCCCGCCCCCACTGGCGCCCCCGCCAGCGGCGGTGAGAAGGGCGCAACGGAGAAGCGCGTCAGCCGCAAGGTCATCCGCCGGCGCGTCAAGAACGCTCCGCCTCTGGCTGCGGTCCAAGCGCCGATGCCTGCGCCCAAGCCCACGACCGTCCGTCGTCCGCGTGTGGTGGAGCCCGAACCCGCTCAGCCCGAGCCGGTCGAGGCCCCGCCTGTCGTCGCTGAGGCTCCGGTCGAGGCTGCGCAGCCGGTCGCACCCGAGCCGGCCGCGGTTCCCGTGGAAGTGCCGGATCCCCAGGAAGAGCCCACCCAGGTCGAAGAGACCCCGGTCGAGGCCCCTGTCGAGCCGGAACCTGCAGAGCTCGTCGCCGAGCCCGAACAGCCCGATGGTCCGCACGTGCCCGAGCCCGCGCAGGTCGAAGCGGCGCCCGATGCTATTCACGTGCCCGAGCCCGAGCCGGTCGAGCCCCAGGTAGAAGAGCCTGTCGAGACCGCACCTGTGGAAGCCGTTGCGCCTGTCGTGGCCGCTCCTGTCGTGCCTGCCGAGGCCTCTCCGCCTCCCATGCCCGATCTGCCTATGCTCCAGTCCGAGCCCACACCCGCCGAGCCAGCTCCTCCCATGAGCGTGCAGGCCGCCGCCGATGCCGCCGAAAAGGCTGCTCCTGGCGAGCGTCCCTCCAAGCCTCGCTTCGATGGCCTTGGCGCCGCCGTGGTCCGGCCGCCCCCGGGCTACGATCCCAACGATCCCCTCGGTTCTCGGCGCCGGGCCCGTGAAGCCGCCGAGGCCTCCGTGCGTGCCACGCGCTCCGCGGCCACCGGGGAGACCAAGTGGACCGCGACCGACGGCACGCCGCCCCCCGCGGGCCGCAAGGACGAGTTCAAGGACAAGGCCAAGACCCGCGTGCGTCGCAAGCCTCGCCGCGCCGGCAGGGTCGAGATGCTCATGGACGACATGCCCGCCGCACCTCGGCGCCGTCGTCGCACCCGCCGCACTGCCGGTCCCAAGAAGGCCTCCCCCCAGGCCAAGGCCATCAAGCGGCGCGTTCAGGTCGATGGAGACATCTCTGTCGCCCAGTTCGCCAAGGGCATGGCTGTCAAGGCCAGTCAGGTCATCCGCGTGCTCATGGGCATGGGCCAGACCGTTCGCATCAATGACATGATCGATTTCGAGACCGCGCAGGTCATCGCTGTTGAGTTCGACTATGAGGTCGTGGATGTGGCCTTCAAGGAAGAAGAGCACATGATTGCGGTCGAGACCGAAGTCGCCGAGGAAGGCGCCGAGCCCCGTCCTCCGGTCATCACCATCATGGGCCATGTCGACCACGGCAAGACCTCACTGCTGGACTACATCCGCAAGGCCAAGGTCGCTGCGGGTGAAGCGGGTGGCATCACCCAGCACATCTCGTCCTACCAGTTCGAGCACGATGGCGAGAAGGTCACCTTCATCGACACCCCGGGCCATGCCGCCTTCACCGAGATGCGAGCCCGCGGCGCCAACGCCACCGACATCGTCATCCTGGTGGTGGCCGCTGACGATGGCGTGATGCCTCAGACCGTAGAGAGCATCAACCACACCCGCGCCGCTGGCGTGCCCATCATCGTGGCCATCAACAAGTGCGACAAGCGCGGCGTCAACCCCGCCGCGGTCCGTCAGCGCCTGCTCGAGCACAACCTCGTGCCGGAAGAGTACGGCGGCGAGACCCTCATGGTCGATGTCTCCGCCATCTCTGGCATGGGCGTCCCAGAGCTGCTGGACGCAGTCATGCTGCAGGCCGAGATGCTCGAGCTCACCGCCAACCCCAATCGTCACGCCGAGGGCATCGTCCTCGAGGCGCGGCTCGAGAAGGGCAGGGGACCGGTGGCCTCCATCGTGGTCCAGAAGGGCACCCTCAAGCGTGGCGACAGCATCGTCATCGGGCAGACCTACGGCCGCCTTCGCGCCCTGAGCGACTTCAAGGGCAAGAAGCTCAAGTCGGCGGGTCCCTCCACTCCCGTGGAGATCATGGGCCTCAACGACGTGCCCGTCGCAGGCGACGACTTCGTCATCGTCGAGAACGACAAGGCCGCCAAGGCCTTGGCCGAGCACCGGGCCGAGCAGAAGCGTCAGGCCTCCCTGACCCACCGCGAGAAGCTCACCTTCGAAGAGCTCCTCAGCCGCGCCAAGGGCGGCGAACTGCAGCAGCTCAACCTGGTCGTCAAGGCCGACGTCCAGGGCTCCCTCGAGGCCCTCAAGGGTTCGCTGGACAAGCTCCAGGTCGAGGGTGTGCAGCTCAAGGTGCTTCACGACGGTGTCGGCGCCATCAGTGAGTCCGACATCACCCTCGCCAGCACCTACGGCGCAGTCGTGGTCGGCTTCAGCATCCGTCCGGACCCCAAGGCCCGCCGCGCTGCTGACGATCAGGGCGTCGAGATCAAGACCTACCGGGTCATCTACGAGCTGCTCGACGACATCCGCGCCGCCATGGTCGGAATGCTCTCGCCGGTCATCCAGGAAGAGTACCTGGGCACCGCCGAGATCCGTCAGACCTTCTCCGTGCCCAAGATCGGCATGGTGGCTGGTTGCTACGTCACCGACGGGCTCCTGCGCCGCAATGGCCTTGCACGGCTGGTTCGCGGCGGTGTCGAGGTCTGGGAAGGCAAGCTCGCCAGCCTCAAGCGCTTCAAGGACGACGTCAAGGAAGTGCAGTCCGGTTTCGAGTGCGGTCTGGGTCTCGAGGGCTTCAACGACCTCAAGATCGGCGACACCATCCAGGTGTTCCACAACATCGAGGTCGCAGCCAAGGGTTAGCCCGGCGCTTTCCTCGGAATCTCCATGGAAAACCTCGTGGTCGGCGTGGCTCGCTTCGTGATGCGCATGCCTGCCAACCGGAGCCTCAAAGAGAAGCGCCGGGTTGTGCAGCGGGTGCGTGATCGCGTCAGTGCGCGGCACAACGTCAGCGTGTCGGAGATCGGCGACCAAGACGAGCACCGTCGCGCCGTCTTCGCCCTCGGTATGGTGGGCTCGGATGGTCGGCATGTGGAGTCCAGCCTACGCAAGATACTCGATAACATCGAGGATCTGCACCTCGCGCCCATGGTCGAGCGACAGGTTCAGGTGGACATCTGGGGCGACGATCTCGCGATGCCTGGAGTCGATGTCGACTACAGGTTCTGAGGTATTGCTCTTGACATAGCAAGTCTGTACACTGGACCTCATGAGAGACCTCGGTACCCGGACCCGGCAGCGTGAAATCTGGATCACCCAGGGGCACCTGTGGGCCCTGGCGCTGGTCATGTTCTTCATCGGTGTGCTGGCCTTCTTCGTGGGCCTGTTGTTCGGCCGTAGTCAAGCCAGCGCGCCGGAAGCCGATGTCAGCACCCAGGCACTGGTGAGCGAAGAGATCCAGGGCGATGCGCTGGACGAGCTGCTGGCGCGCCTCGAGTCCCTCGAGGTCGAGGACCCCCAGGACGGGGTGCTGTCCTTCCCGGGCACGTTGCCCGAGGGCGAGGCATTCCCGGTACCAGAGCCTTTCGAGGCCCCTCCAGAGGCCGAGACGGTGGTGCTGCCAGGCCGGGATGTGCCCGAAGCCCCCGAGGGTGGCGCGACGGGTGGCGAGGTTCCGCGCACCGGCTGGGCGGTGCAGCTGGCCAGCTACGCCAGCATCCAAGAGGCAGACGCGCACATTGCGGACCTGACGGAGCAGGGCCTCGATGCATACCGACAGGCCGCGTTGGTGGGCGGTGAGACCCGGCACCGCGTGCGGGTCGGGGGATTCGCGAGTCGCAAAGCCGCTGGACGAGGCCGGCAGGAGCTCGAGACGCAGACTGGGATCACCGATGCCATCGTGGTTCAGGCTCCCTAGGCTTGCAATTCTCCTACAGCTGCGCGATCATGCGTGGTCAAGATAGGATGCATTCACTCACGTTCACGGGAGAGCGTCGTGACCTCCTTGCTCATGTTGTCGCTGCTGGCCGGTCTGTCTCATCAGGCCCAAGCTCAGGACGTCCTGCGGATCACGGGCCTCAGCCCCGAGGACAGCGCGTCGCTGCCAGATCAGTACATCATCCAGCCTGGCGATACGCTCTGGGATATCTCCAGCAAGTTTTTCGGTAACTCCGATAACTGGCCGAGATTGTGGTCTATCAACGAGCAGATCACAAATCCCCATTGGATCTACCCCGGCAACATCATCGCGTTCGTGCCTGGCACGGAGCTCGACCCGCCCGATATGTCCTTGCAGCCTGGCGGTAGCTCCCTGCACGAAGGCTACACCACGCCCACGGTCTACTTCGAAGAGGGTGAGCTGGAGTGCGGTCCCGACCTGCGCTTCACCGAGCACCTGGTCAGCGCGCAGTACACCGCCCCGGGCTTGCTCGATGACAGCCGTGAGACTGACATCCTGGGCACCGTCTACAAGGCGCGCTCCGCGGCCTTGGCTCAGGGTGAGCGCGACATCATCTTTCTCGAGCTGGACGACGCCAGCTATGCCGACTGCGGTGACGTGGTCAGCATCCTCCATCGCAAGATGCGCAAGGTGAAGCACCCCGAAGGCGGTGCGCGCTACGGCGCCATGTACGAGGTGGTTGGCGAGGCGCGCATCCTGAACATCCAGGACGACATCGCCACGGCTGTGCTGCGGCGCAGCTACGCCGAGGTGGTGCGTGGCGATCTGGTCTCCGTGCGCGTGCCCATCCATGTCGAGCTCGAGGTCGAAGAGCCCCACGGCAGCCTCGAGGGCGTGATCGTGGCCCGGCTGCATCAGCTCGAGTCCAACACGGCCGCCACCTCCGAAGTGGTCTTCCTCGACCGGGGGCGGGCAGACGGCGTGCGGGTCGGAGACAGCTTCTACGCCATCGAGCGTCGGGACGAGTACCTCGACCGCAAGAAGGACGACGACAGGCTGCCGCCTTCGGTGGTAGCGCGCATGGTCATCGTGAGGGTGGACGAGAACAGCTCCACCGCGGTGGTCGTGCAGGCCTCTCGGGTCATCGATGTTGGCGTGCACGTCACCCAGCGCCTCGAGTAGTCACCCGCTGAGGCGTCAGCTGCTGTCGAACTTTCGACGATCCTGACGGTGGATCTTCGTCACTTTGACACCTCCGGCCCCATGGGGACGGGGTTTTGCCGTGGCACGCTCCTTGCGTTGTCTTAGGGAGACTCCAAACGGAGGTGAGCGGTGTACGTGCTCCCAGGCATCTGGTCTGTTCTTTCTTTGTTCTCGGGACGTGTGGACCCCTGGCCCGTCCTGTCCGCCCTCGGTGGGTGTGATGCTCTGACAGCGGCGGATCGCCCCGCGCTGTTGCGGGCCGGCGTGCCCCTGGACCTGGTGGCCCGAGCGTCGACCGAGGGTGATCTCGTCAGCCCGGTACCATTCTTGCTCGCCGGTGGCCCCGACTATCCCGACGCACTCTCGGCCTTGCCCTACGCTCCGCCGGTGCTCTTCCATCAGGGCCGGCTCGCGGCCCTCGACAACCCAGCTGTCGCCATCGTTGGCTCCAGGCGATGCACCGCCGAAGGCCGCAGGAGCGCTGCGGAGCTGGCTCGGGCGGTCACCCTGGCCGGCGGTGTGGTGGTCTCCGGCATGGCCATCGGCATCGACACGGCGGCCCATCGCGAGGCCATGGCCCATGGGACCACCGTGGCTGTGCTGGGGCAAGGCTTAGCGGCTGCCTCGAGCCATGGCGCCAGGCGACTGAGGGACGAGATCGTGGCTGGCGGCGGCGCGGTCCTTTCCGAGTTTCTTCCGGACCACCCACCGCAGGGCTTCACCTTCCTGCAACGCAATCGGGTCATCGCTGGCTTGGCGCGGGCGACAGTGGTGGTGGAGGCTGGCCAGCGCTCCGGTGCGCTGTCCACGGCGCGGCATGCCCTCGAAGCTGGGCGGGAGGTGCTGGCTGTACCGGCGCACTACCGCAGCGAAGCCTCCGCGGGTTGCCTACGGCTCATCGAGCAAGGCGCCACTATCGTGCGTTCCCCGGGCACGGTGCTCGAGGCCGCTCGGCTTGTGGGGGAGAGGGCGCCCCGGGACGGGGCGAGCCTGCCCCTCAGCGCCAGGGTGCTCGAGGACGCGCTGCAGCGGGGAGGCACCGTGGATCAGCTCGCCGTAAGGGCGGGGGTCCCTATCCTGCAAGCCTGCGGCATCCTGATAGAGCTCGAGCTCGCCGGCTTGGTGCGCCGGCTCCCTGGACAACGCTACGAGCGCTGCTGACCCGGGCGCTACTTCTTGCGCTTGCGGGGGGCCCGCTTCCGCTTGGTGCTGGGATTTGCGGCCTTCTTGGCCAGCAGCTCCAGGGCTTGCTCCAGGGTGAAGGACTCTGAGTCCATGGCCTTGGGCAGCGAGGCGTTCAGTGTGCCATCGGTGACGTAGGGCCCGTAGCGACCGCTCTTGAGCACGATCTTGGCTTTGGAGTCCGGGTGCTCGCCCAGGGCCTTCTGGGGCCCGCCGGAGCCGCGGCGCTTGTTGGGCTCGGCCAGCAGCTTCACCGCCTCGTCCAGCTCGATGTCGAGGACACGCCCGGCCTCGGGCAGCGAACGGGTGGTGGTGCCGCACTTGAGGTAGGGCCCGTAGCGTCCGGTAGCAGCCACGACGGATTCGCCGGACTCGGGGTGGGCGCCCAGGTCGCGCGGGAGGGCCAGCAGGGCCAGCGCGGTGTCGAGGTCCAGCTCCAAGGGGTTCATGCCCTTGAGCAGCGATGCGCGCTTGGGCTTGGCTACCTTGACCTTCTTGGCCTTGGCCTTGGACTTGCCCTTGACCTTGACCTTGGGAGGCTTCTCGGGGGTCTGGCCGAGCTGCACGTAGGGCCCATACGGACCCTTCATGATCAGGATCTCGAGGCCGGACTCGGGCTCGATCCCCAGCAGCTTGGGCCACTGCTCTTGCTCTTCGACCATGGCGCGGGCGCGCTCGAGATTCAACTCATCCGGGGGCAGGTCGTCGGGCAGGTCGACCCTGATGTCGTCCTTCATCAGGTAGGCGCCGTAGCGGCCGACGCGGATGAAGTACTCGGCTTCTTCGGGGCTGTCGCCAAGGGGGAAGCTGCATACGGCCCTGGCGTCCACCGTCTCGAGGGCTTTATCGACCCGGTCCTTGAGGCCCGAGCTCTGGGGACGGGGCCCCAGGTAGAAGGTCTTCAGATAGGAGCGCGGCTCGCTCTGGCCCATGGCGATGCGGTCGAGCTCGTCTTCCATGGACGCGGTGAAGGTGTAGTCCACCAGATCGCTCAAGGTGGCCTTCAGCAGGTCGGTGACCGAGAACGCGGTGAAGGTCGGCACCAGCGCGTTGTTGCGCTTGAAGACGTAGCCGCGCTGCTGGATGGTATCGATGATGGTGGCGTATGTGCTCGGACGCCCGATGCCCTTGGCTTCGAGTTCGCGGACCAGGGTGGCCTCTGTGAGGCGCGCGGGCGGCTGGGTGCGGTGTTCCTGCGCTTCGAGGCCGGCCATCAGGGCATCGTCGCCCACCACCATGGCTGGAAGCATCGCGGAGGTCTCGCCCTTGCTGTTCCCGTCGTCGCTGCTCTCGATGTAGGCGCGCCTGAAGCCGGGGAAGACGATCTGGCGACCGGAGGCGTTGAAGGTCGCTTCGCCTACCTGGATGGTCACGCGGACACGGTGGCCGACAGCGGAGACCATCTGGGAGGCCAAGGTGCGCCGCAGGATGAGTTCGTACAGACGGGTCTCGTCGGTCTCGAGCTCGGCGCTAGCCTGATCCAGGCTACGGAACTGGGCACCCGCGGGGCGGATGGCCTCGTGGGCTTCCTGAGCGAGCTTGCTTTTAGAGCGATGCTTGCGGGGCTTCGCGGGCAGATACTCGGCGCCGAAGTCGTTCTCCACCAGGCTGCGGGCTGCCTTGATGGCTTCCTGCGACAGGGTGGTGGAGTCGGTACGCATGTAGGTGATCCAGCCGTTTTCATACAGGCGCTGGGCCACCTTCATGGTGCGCCGCGCACCCCAGCGGAGCTTGCGGTTGGCTTCCTGCTGCAGGGTGCTGGTGATGAAGGGCGCGGGCGGTTTCTCGGTGAAGTCCTTCTCGTCGACCTTGGCGATGGTGCCGCTGGCGCCGGCCAGGTCGCGCTCGAGTGCGCGGGCCGCCTCGTCGTCGAGGTGGAGCTTGCGGGAGCGGGCCTTGAGGGCGCCGGTGTCCGGGTCGAAATCGGCCCGGCCGGCCACGGAGCGTCCGCCCACGGCGCTGAGCTGGGCCTGGAACTCGCCTTCCTTGACCGAGATCTGGGCCTTGATGCCCCAGAAGGTCGCGGAGTTGAACGCGATGCGCAGGCGCTCGCGCTCCACCACCAAGCGGACGGCCACGGACTGCACGCGGCCAGCGCTGAGGCGGGGACGGATCTTGCGCCACAGCAGGGGCGAGACCTCGTACCCGAACAGGCGATCGAGGATGCGCCGGGTTTCCTGGGCGCGCACCAAGCTCTCGTCCAGCTCTCGGGGCTGTTCGAGGGCACGGGCGATGGCTTCCTTGGTGATCTCGTGGAACACCATGCGGAAGACGGGCACCTCGGGTTTGAGCACCTCGAGCAGATGCCAAGAGATGGACTCTCCCTCGCGGTCTTCATCTGTTGCGAGGTAGACGGTGTCGACACCTTCGAGCAAGCCTTTGAGCTTCTTGACCTGCTCTTTCTTGGTGGCGGGCACCACGTAGAGAGGGGCGAAGTCTTCCTCGACGTTCACGCCCAAGCGGGCCCATGACTGACCCTTATATTTAGCGGGGATGTCGGCGGCGTTCTCGGGCAGGTCACGCACGTGTCCGATGCTGGCGGCGACCACGAAGTCGGGACCGAGGAAGCGTCCGACGGTGCGCGCTTTGGCTGGGGACTCGACGATGACGAGGGACTTACCCATGCTCCGGCCTCTGTGCA
>Ga0307987_1000549_pt1 | contig 22253 bp, 18 predicted proteins | sample EllFjometagen181_FD_203157 | JGI IMG/M metagenome (GOLD analysis project Ga0307987, IMG submission 203157) | Marine microbial communities from Ellis Fjord, Antarctic Ocean - #181 | ecosystem: Environmental > Aquatic > Marine > Unclassified | place: Southern Ocean | collected 2014-10-08 | reverse complement strand
ATATAAGGGTTTTCCTCGGAACGCAGCTTCATCTGGGGGCCCAGACGTGGTGGTTTTCTGACGAACCTCGGAATATTGAACACATGTGCAAACTTGGCCTCAAGTGGCCGGAACGATGACCGAGGCCTTCGGCTACACGGCGGCCCAACTGTTCAGCAAGCCGGTCCTGCAGATCATCCATCCCGACGACCACGAGCGCATGACCGTCGACCTGGCCGACATCCCGGAACTGCACACCTACTACCAACGCCACTACCAGGCCGTACACCAGGATGGCCGCATCATCGACATCGAGGTGGACGCCTCCATGAGCATCGGTGCGGGTGGCGAGCACGAGATCATCTGCCAGGTGGCCGACGTGTCCGCCCGCCTGCGCAGCGACCGGCTCGAGCGGCTGTCCAACCGGCTGCTCCGGATCTTCCACGAACAGCAGAGCCTCAACGAGATCTGCATCGCCTTCTGTGACGAGATCAACAAATCCACCGGCTGCGCGGCCATCGCCGTGCGTCGCCGCGGTGCTGATGGCTCGGCCCCGTGGATCGCCAATCGCGGCTTCCCCACCGAGCTGGTCCACGACTGGGGGGGCCTGGCCGAAGGCGAGACCTGCGGCTTCGCGACCCTGATCACCGTCCCCATCCGCTTCCGGGACTCTTCCCTGGGCCTGATCCACGCCGCGTCCACCACCCCTCAGGGCATCGCCAAGGACGTGCTGAGCGTGCTGGATGAGTCTGCGCTGCAGCTGGGCATCGCCATGCAGCGCATCCGCGCCGAGCGCAAGCTGCAGCAGCAGCTCGCATTCCAGCAGGAAGTCCTCGATGCCATCCCCATCCCCGTCTACTACAAGGACGCCCAGGGAAGGATGATCGGCTGGAACCGCGCGTGGCTGCGCACCACGGGCTGGCGCCCGTCCGAGGTCGAGGGCCACTCCCTGGACAAAGTCCTGCCCAAGGAAGAAGCCAGAAAGTTCCAGCAGAAGGACAGGGAACTGTTGGCCCGTGCCGGCCGACAGGTCTTCGAACACAGCTTCACAACGCCCAGCGGAAAACGCATGGATACGGTCATCCATCGCGCCACCTTCTCCCGGGGCGGCGACGAGGTGGGCGGCATCATCGGCGCCATGATGGATGTGACCGCTCTCAAGCAGGCCACCGCCGCCCTCGAAGATCTCAACCGCAACCTGGAAGGCAAGGTCCGAGAACGCCTGGGCGAACTACAGACCCTGTACCACCTGTCCGGCGAGCTGACGCATGCCCGAAGCCTGCGGGATCTGGCGCTGGCCACCCTGCATCACCTGCAGGACCCCGTGGGGGCCGAGGCCAGCGCGCTGGCCATCTGTACTGGCGATCGCTGCGAGGTCTTCCTCAGGGCCACGCGCCCCCTCTCCCCGGAAGTCTCCGACGAGCTCGAGCAGCGCCTGCTGGCCGAGCTGGCGCACCTGGGCATCGCACCGCCCGATCTCGGTGACATCAGGGACCTCAACATCGCCGCCCCCGACAGTGCCCAGCCTGTGCTGGTTCGGCTGGGCTCGAGCTACATCGTCCCGCTGCGGGTGGAAGGCCAAGGCCGACACGTGGGCCTGCTACTGGCCGCGGCAGAGGCCGAGGCGGCCCTCACCGAGAACCACGTGCGGCTGCTGCACGTCGCTGCGACCCAGGTGGCCGATGCCGCGCAGCGGCTCATCGTGCAACACGACAGCGAAGGTGATGCCCCTGCAGCCGACACCAAGCCTCCGGTGAGTTCACACCCCAGCCGCGACCCCGCGCCGAGGCACGAGGACTTGCTGGACGCCATTCCCCAGCCCTGCTTCCTGCTGGACACGGACCACCGGGTGCTCCACACCAACCGGGCCGCCATCAAACACTTCGAGCTCCAGCCCGTGCACTGTGCCGGCAGCCCCATCGCCCTGTGCCCGGTGGGCTGGGAGTGGTCGCGGATCGAGACCTCGCTCCTCCCCCAAGCCATGCAGGCCGGCCCCACCCGGCTCACGGGCCTGCGCTTCACCCAACACGACGGTCGCATGGGGGTGCTGGACCTCTGGCTGCTCCCTCTGCAGCCGGGTGGCGGCGTGCTGCTCATGGCCGAGGACGTCACCCTTCGGCGCGAACTGGCCGACCGTGTCCATCAGGCCCGCAAGATGGAGTCCGTCGGCCAGCTGGCCTCGGGCATCGCCCACGAGATCAACACTCCGACCCAATACGTAGGCGACAACCTTCAGTTCCTGGGCGAGAGCTTCGGCGATCTGCGAGGGCTGCTTGACGAGGTGCGCGCTATCATCGAAAGCGACGCCGCCTCAGCGCTTCCCACCGCCAACGAACAAGCGCTCCGTGAAGCCTACGAAGGCGCCGACCTCGACTACCTGCTCGAGGAGATCCCCAGCGCCGTACAGCAAGCAAGCGAAGGGGTGGGACGCATCAGCAGCATCGTCGGGGCCATGCGAGAGTTCTCCCACGGCGGCAGCCGAGAGAAGTCAGTGGCGGACGTCAACCGCTGCGTGAAGTCCACCATCACCGTGGCCAGGAACGAGTGGAAATACGTCGCCGAGGTCGAACTGGACCTCGACCCCGCCCTACCCACCATCCCCACCCTGGCGGCCGAGCTCAACCAGGTGATCCTCAACCTGCTCATCAACGCCGCCCACGCGGTCGCCACCACGAGCTGTGGAGAGCAGGGACAGCTGGGCCACATCGTCATACGCACCCGACGCCACGGGGGCCGCATCCTGCTGACGGTCCAGGACAACGGCTGCGGCATCCCCCAGGATCTCCAGCCCCGCATCTTCGAGCCTTTCTTCACCACCAAGCCCGTGGGTGAGGGTTCGGGCCAGGGGCTGGCGATCTCCCACGCCATCGTGGTGGACAGGCTCGGGGGCACACTGAGCTTCACGAGCACCCCCGGGGCCGGCAGCACCTTCACCATCGACCTGCCCATGTCGGGCTGAATCCTGGTTAGACTTCCCCAATGACGCCACTCCGCATCCTCTTCGTCGACGACGAGCCCCAGATCCTGGGTGGCATCCGTCGCCTGCTCCACGGCAGACGAAAGACCTGGGACATGGCCTTCGCCAATTCGGCCCGCGAGGCCCTCGAGATACACCACGACCAGCCCTTCGACGTGGTGGTCTCCGACATCCGCATGCCCGATATGGACGGGGTCGAGCTGCTCGAGCGCATCAAGCAGAGCCACCCCCACACCATCCGCATCGCGCTATCGGGTCACTCCGATCAGCAAGAGCTGCTGCGGGCCGCGGGCACGGTCCACCGCTACCTCACCAAGCCCTGCCAACCCGACGAGCTCGAGGCCACCATCGAGCGTACAACAGCGCTGCGCAAGGTCCTGCACGACCCAGATCTCACCGCGCTGGTGACCAGCCTGGGCAAGCTCCCCTCCCTCCCCACCATCTACCAGCAGCTCACTCGAGAGCTGCGCTCTCCCAACTGCTCGGCGGCCCGGGTGGGCGGCATCATCAAAAGCGACCTGGCCATGACCACCAAGGTCTTGCAGCTGGTGAACTCGCCGTGGTTCGGCCTGCCCAACAAGCAGGCCGATCCTGTCCAGGCCACCGTGATCCTGGGCACCGAGACCGTGCGGGCGCTGGTGCTGCAGGCCCACCTCTTCCAGGGCGCCAAGGGGCGTCGGCCCGGCGGGCTCGACCTCGAGCACCTGTGGGAGCACAGCATGGCGGTCGCCACAGCCGCCCGCCGCCTCAGCGCCATGGCTGGGCGTCCGAAGGTCGAGCAAGACATCACCTTCCTGGCAGGCCTGCTGCATGACGTGGGCCGCCTGGTGCTTGCCCAGGGCCGGGCGATCCGTCACCGCCAAATGATCCGCGAGCTGGGTGATCTCCCCACCGCTCAACAGGAAAAGTCCGAGTTCGGCGGGTCCCACGCCGAGGTCGGGGCCTACCTGCTGGGCCTATGGGGCCTGCCCGAAGAAGCCGTCGAAGCGCTGGCCTGGCACCACCATCCCAGCTCCTGCCCCTATAGGGTCTGCTGCGCGGCCACCGCAGTACACCTGGCCGACGCCGCCCACATGGGATTCCTGGCAAACGCCAAGCCGGACGTGGACCACGAGCACTTCGTGGCCCTCGAGCCCGCCGTGCAGCTCGAACCCCTGCTCGAAGCCTGCACCGCCATCTTCACCCGTGGAGCAGCCCAGTGAACACGCGCATTCTGTTCGTCGACGACGACACCCACGCCCTACGTGGCTTCGAGCGCACCATGCGGCGACACTTCGAGGTCGAGGTCGCGCCTGGCCCCAGAGAAGGCCTCGCCCTGATCAAACAACAGGAAGAACCCTTCGCTGCGGTGATCGCCGATATGAACATGCCGGGCATGCACGGCATCCAGTTCCTGCAAAAAGTCGAACGAGCGGCCCCCGACAGCATCCGCCTGATGCTCACTGGGCACCCCGACATGGCCACAGCCATGAAAGCCGTCAACGACGGTCACATCTTCCGCTTCCTCACCAAGCCGTGCCCCCCGGGCGTGCTCAAGAAGGCGTTGACGGCGGCAGTAGAACTCTACCAGACCCGCCAGACCGAGCGAGAGCTGCTCGAGCAGACCTTCCGCGGCAGCATCTCGGTGCTCACCGACGTGCTGGCGGTGGCCAATCCCATCGCCTTCGGTCGCTCCCAACGTGTGCACCGCCTGGTCACCCAGCTGTACAAGGCCATGGATCGCCCCCTGGGCTGGGAAGTAGAAGTTGCGGCCATGCTCAGCCACCTGGGCTGCATCACCGTGCCTTCGGAGACCCTCGAGAAAGCCGTCAAGGGCGAGCACCTTCTCTGGGAGGAACGCCGCATGCTGCGCCGACATCCCAGGGTGGCCTACGACCTACTGGAGCCCATCCCCCGCCTCGAAAAGGTGCGGGAGATCATCCGCTGGCAGAACGCAAACCGCGCCCCCCAAGACGACCAGGATCGCGGCCGCGGGGCCGACGACACTGCGCCCGAACCGCCTGAGGCCCCCAGCGAACAAGAGATCCCCTTCGCATCCCGCGTGCTCGAGCTGGCTATCGACTTCGACACCCTCGAAGCGGGGGGGCTGGTGCGACGCGACGCCCTGCAGGCCATCCTCGAGCGCAAGGGCCGCTACCATCCAGAGACCACGGCGGCCCTACGCCGGGTGATAGGCGAGGCCGGCGAGGCCGGCGAGGCCATGGCCCGAGCGTTGCTCGTCAAGGATCTGCGCAGCGGCATGATCCTCTCCGAAGGCGTCACCACACGCGACGGCCTGCTCATCGTGGCCCGCGGCGCCGAGATCAGCCCAGCACTGCTAGAAAGACTGCGCTCGTGGGTAGAGCTGGATCGCGTGGTCGAGCCCCTGGTGGTCGAGATCGCCACCGTCACCGAGCCCTCGGAAAACGACTAGCCAGCTCCGGGGCTCCCTCCCATGGACATTTCTCCCAGCCACCGAACCTGGCTGTACCTCGCGGCCCTGCTGGGCACGGCGCAGCCCCTGGTTGCCTTCAACGTCTACGCCCTCTTCATGAACAATACCGCCCACACCGGTCTGCCTACGCGCTGGATTGCCTGGGGCATGCTCGCCGTGTCCGTCGTGGCCGCCGTGGGCCTGTGGGCCGAGCTCAGGGGCCCATCCCAGGCCTGCAAGGTGCTCACCGGGGCGATCCTGCTGCTGGGACTGGGCGGTGCGGCGAATGTCTGGGCCTTCGAGCACTACAACGTGATGATGGGCTACGAGGTCTGGGTCAAGTCCAAGCGGATGCCCGCCAAGTACGCACCGCCGGGCATGGGCTTTCAGCTCCCTCGCAACCGCCCGGCTCCCAGCGAGCCACCGGCTCCAAGCCCCGAGTAGCCGTGGGTGCGCAAAGACGCGCCGCACGCTACCCTCCCGCTCCGCCCCGCTCCGCCCCGCCCCGTTCATGACCACCACCCCCACCGATCCCCTGCCCTGGTGGCGCGACCGCAGGCTGCTGCTGCTCGTGGTGGTCACCGTCGTGCTGCGCTTGCTCATCGAAGGACTGTGGCCCATGGAGAGCTGCGTGCGCGACGAGTGCATGTACCTCTTCACCGCCGAGCGCATGGCCGAGGGCCAGGGCATGACCGCCAGCAACGGCTGGCTGTGGGCGCCCGCCCACGTGTTCCTGCTGGCGGTGACCCACAAGCTCAGCTGGGGCAACGCCGCGGTGCTCAAGGTCCCCCAGGCCATCTTCTGCGGCGTCGCGGTGGTCACACTGTTCAGGCTGACCCAGCGCATCGCCAGCGAGCGCGCCGCCCTGGCGGCCTCCTGGATCTACGCCCTGCATCCCACCATCGTCTTCTTCGCCACCCGGCTGTGGAGCGAGACCATCTACGCCACCCTGCTGCTGATGGCCCTGCTGGGCCTGCTACGGGCCCGCGACGGCGCCCAGGGACGAGCGGCGATCACCGGAGCGCTGGTGGGCCTGTGCGTGCTGCTGCGGGGCGTAGCCACCTACATGCTGCCCATCTTCGCCCTGGGGCTGGTCTGGGGCCGCCTGCGGCAGCGCGGCGCTTGGGCGCAGGTCCTGGCCCTGTGCACCGCCGCGGTGCTGGTGGTGGCCCCCTACTCCACCTACGTCAGCCTAAAGTTCGACACCTTCATCATCTCCGACAGCACCATGGGTCAGATGATGTGGCTGGGCAACAACGACTTCCCGCCCATCACCTTCGACATCGGCAACGGGCAGCTGTCCAAGCGCAGCTACAACGGCTACGCCGACCAAGGCCGGGAGCACTGCGCCCCCAAGGATCAGCCGGTGGAGCGGGACCGCTGCGAAGCCGCCGCAGGCAAGGCCTGGATCCGGGACCACCCCGATGAGTTCCTGCGACGGGTGCCCCTGCGGCTGGCCCAGCTGTTCAATCCCAACAGCTTCCTGACCCGCCACCTGCGCCAAAGGGGCTGGAAGAACCTGCCCAAGCCGGTGGACGAGATCATCTGCGTCGTCGTGGTGATCGCTTCGTTCCTCACCGTGCTCGGCTGCGCCATCGGCGCTTGGAGTCGACGCCTGGGGGTCTACGCCCTGGTGGTGGGGCTGACCACCGCGTACCACCTGGCCGCCGTCGGGGCCCTGGCTGGGCTCAGCCGCTACCGGGTGCCCCTGGATGTCATCTGGCTGCCCCTGGCGGGGGTCTTCCTCGCCGCGCCTCTGACCACCCTACGGGCCGCATGTAGCCAGTGGTGGCGCTGCTTGGGAATGATCGGCACCCTAGCGGTGCTGCTGGTGCTGATGCTGTGGTTCCTGCCCGCTGGCTTCCCCTGGTGGGAGTCCGACTATCCCCTTTGGTCTGGATGGTTCCAGTGAGGCTACAGGCTGCAGACTACAGGCTGCAGGGCTGCATCCTGGCAGTGCTGGCAGCGGGTTGTAGCTCGGGCCCTATGGCGCCGGGGAATCCGACCGTACCCGACGTGGTGCTGGTGTCCATCGACACCCTGCGGGCCGATCATCTCGGCAGCTACGGCTACGAGCGCCCCACCTCCCCGTTCATCGACGACCTGGCCACCGCGGGCCTGCGCTGGGACCACGCCCGGTCACCGTCACCCTGGACCCTGCCCTCCCACGTCACCATGCTGTCCGGCGTGCTTCCCCATCACCACCTGGCGGTGGAAGACGACATCGGCATCGACCCCGATCTCCCCCTGCTCGCCGAGTCCCTGGCCACCCAGGGTTTCGCCACCGGCGGCTTCATCTCCACCCTGTTCGTGTCCCGCAAGTACGGCTTCGAGCGTGGCTTCGACCACTTCGACGACGGCGGTATCGAGACCTCTAAGCAGAACCTGGCCGGCGAGGTCACCGCCACCGACGTGGTGGACGGTGCGCTGAAGTGGCTGCGTCGGCGGGAAGCGGGCGAGCCGGCGTTCCTGTTCCTGCACTTCTACGACACCCACTACGCCTACGACCCGCCCGCGCCCTACGACACCCTGTTCGACCGGGCGCCCACCGCCGATGACCCCACCTACAAGAAGTACCACCACTACCTGAAGCACCCCCTGAGCGACGAGCAGTTGGCCCACCAGGAGGCCCAGTACGACGAGGCCATCCGCTACGTGGACACCGAGCTCGAGCGCCTGCACGCCGCCATGGCGACCGCCGGCCGGGACGCCACCTGGGTGATCACCGCCGACCACGGTGAAGAGTTCGGCGAGCGGGGCAGCTGGGGCCACGCCCACACCCTGTACCCGGAGCAGCTGAGGGTGCCCCTGGTGATGTCGGGCGCCCGAGTGCCCACCCACGGCGTGGTGCGGCAGGTCGTGGGCCTCGAAGACATCGCGCCCACCCTCGCGGGGCTCGTCGGCGCCGACCACGCCGCGGGCGATGGCCGCCCCCTCGAACTCGATCCCGCTGCGACCACCGACCACACCCGCCGCTTCCTGGCTGAGACCAGCCGCTTCACGACCCAACGGATGGGACTATGGAACGGCGGCTACCGCATGGATGTCAATGTGCCGACGGACAAACGGGAGCTATACGACACCCGGGTGGACCCCCAGGAGCTGAAGGACATCCACACCAACAAGTCTGCCCAGATGTCCCTCGTGACCACAGAGGAGCTGCTTGGGGGCGTGATGTACATTGCGCTCTGGGAGGAGTTGGGCACTCCCTGGATCTGCACCCAGCCCGGCACCGTCACCGTCCGCCGTGGGCAGATCATCCAGGGGTCGCCCTCAGGCCACCGAACCGCGTGTATAGCAGGCGAGCGCTTCGCCGTGTTCCCCCTGGATGCCGAGATCTCCCACAGCGAAGAGCCCACCCGCTACCGGGCCGGCGGGCTGCTGCCAGAAGCCGACGCGCCCCTGGCCTACCACGGAGCCGGAGGGCAGGCCGTGCAGCTCACGCCAGAGCAGCGCGCCCAGCTCGAAGCGCTTGGGTACATCCAGGGTAGTGATTAGGGCCGAACCGGCCCATCAGCCCACGCTTCAACCGCTGCCTTCGCAGCCGCTGCTGGGTTCTTTCTTCTTGGCGCGCCCACCGGGCCGCTTGCCGCTCATTCACGTGGGTACGCCCATGGCGGGCAGCACTACCATCTGGAGCAGCAGCCAGACGCCCATGATGACGAGAAAGGTGATGTTGTCGTCCAAGGAAACCTCGGGGGTGGTGATGGTGGAGCCACCAAGGGACCCGATCGTTACGTCCGGCACTGAGAAGTTGGAATCACAGGGAATTTTCTTGGAGTTTTTCCGAACCGAATGTAAACGTTCAACGCGCCTGAGCGCACTTTGTCTTCGAAGCTTCAACCACGGTCGGTCTCCATGGATCTCGAGGCGCTGTTCGACAGGATTCTGCACGCGGTGGACGAGCAGGCCTATCTCACGCCCTCGGTTCATGTGGACCCCCAGCAGCAGCAGGCCATGGCCGAGATCGCCGTTGCCATCCAGGATGACAGCCTCGACGCCGACCAGCTCCGGGGCCTCATCCGCAGCTACCACCAGCGGGGTCGCATCGACCGCGTGATGATGCTGTCCGGCCTACACGTCGTCGCTGCCCATCCGTCGGTAGCCGACTGGGCCGAAGCTGCCCGCCTCGCCGCCGAGCAAGAGCAAGCCGCCATGGAATTGGGCGGGCCTCGCCTTCAGGCCAACCTGGCCTCGGTGGAGCGCCACCGCGGCGTGGTCGCATTCCTGCAGGATCACTTCGAGATCGCTCTCGACTACTTCTCCCGAGCCTTCGAGCGCCAGCACAGCGCCGAAAACCTCGGCAATGTACTCTGCTGCCTGCTGGCGCTGGGTGAGACCGACGATGCCCTGGACCTCATGGGTCGTGTTCGTCGTTCCTTCCCCGCACAGCTCGTCTCGGACCTCGAGGATCGCATCACCCGCGATCCCGACCTCGCTAGCCTCCGCAACCAGGAGCTGCCGTCATGACCAGCCTCATCGCTGCCCTCGCCATCGCCCTGTCGTCCATGGGAATCCCTGGGCTCGAGCACTACGTCCAGGACGTGGATGTTCGTATGCCCTGCTCGTCCGCGGTGGACGCACCCGACGAGAATTCCGACATCCCCATGGGCCCCATGGCCGGTCCGAACCCCCGCAAGATCTCGAACGGGTTCTAGGCGGATGCAAGACTTCCAACACCAGCTCCAGCAGCTGACGTCGAACAGGAGAAGCCCCGAAGCCCGGGCCTTCTACCTGTCCATCCTGCGTTTCACGGAGCGTCGCGTGCAGTCCCTGTGGCGACAACGCTACCGCGACCTGCTCAGTCCCACCGACCTCGAAGATGTCGTGTCCGATGTAGGGATGCGCCTGATGACGGGTGCACTCGCGCGCTTCCGGGGTACCACCCCCGCCGAGCTGTACGCCTACGTCCGCACCATCGCCGACCGCAGCCTTGGCCGCGTGGTGCGCAAGCGCCTGCGCGAGCGCGACGCCATCTCCGAGCTCAGCGTCGAACAGGTCAGCGACATGCTGGGCAGCCTGCCCAGCCCCGACCATGGCGCTGAGGTCATCGCCACCTGCCCCCTCGCACAGCGGGACCAGGACTACCTGCTGCGGCTGATGGCCGCCGGTTCGAAGGCCGAGTACGCCCGCCAGCACAGCCAAAGCCGCGCAGCGGTCACCCGCATGGTTCAGCGCATCCAGAGTCGCATCGAGTCCCTGGCCCACAACGACCGCGTGGCCGTTGACGTCTGGATGCACCAGCAAGCGCGCGAGATCCTCGAGCAGCAAGCACCGGCGCAGGCCTAGACGAACCAGACACAGCGAGGGTGCTCCCCCACTCTGGCCGTCGTACGGCCGGTGGGATGAGCGTTAGCCTCCGCTCTCGAGCACCGACTCGAAGTACTTCACGGTGCGGGCGATGCCGTCCTCGAAGTCCACCTTGGGCTCCCAGCCGAGCTCGGTCTTGGCGCGGGTGATGTCCGGGCGGCGACGGGTGGGGTCGTCGGGGGGCAGCGGCTGGTAGACGATGCCGGCCTTGTTGCCCGTGTAGTGGTTGATGTGCTGAGCCAGCTCGAGCATGGAGCGCTCCACCGGGTTGCCGATGTTGCAGGGCTCGGCCAGGTCGGACTCCATCAGCCGAATGAGGCCATCCACCAGGTCGGAGACGAAGCAGAACGAACGGGTCTGCTCGCCGTCGCCGAAGATGGTCAGGGGCTCGCCCCGGAGGGCCTGGCCGCAGAACGCGGGGATGACCCGGCCGTCGTGCAGGCGCATGCGCGGACCGTAGGTGTTGAAGATGCGCACGATGCGGGTCTCGACCCCGCGATAACGCTGGAACGCCATCGTGAGGGCCTCGGCGTAGCGCTTGGCCTCGTCGTAGACCGAGCGGGCGCCGATGGGGTTCACGTTGCCCCAGTAGGACTCCACCTGGGGGTGCACCGCGGGATCGCCGTAGACCTCGGAGGTGGACGCCAGCAGGAAGCGCGCGCCGTCGATGCGGCAGCGGCGCAGGCAGTGGCGGGTGGCGTCGGCGCCGGCGTACAGCGTCTCGAAGGGAAGCTGCACGTAGTCGATGGGGCTGGCGGGCGAGGCCAAGTGGAAGATGCGGTCCACACGCCCGGGGACCGGGAGCTCGCGGATGACGTCCGCTTCGACAAAGCGGAAGCGCCGGTTCTCTGCGAAGGTGGCCAGGTTGTGCTTGGAGCCCGTGACGAAGTTGTCGACCGCGATGACCTCGTGGCCGTCGTTCAGCAGGCGTTCGCAGAGGTGAGAGGCGACAAAGCCGGCGCCGCCGGTGACCATGATGCGCATAGGAACGCTCCTGTGGGAGAGTCAGGCACGTTAGCGCCAGGGCGGTCCCAGGGCAAGAGGGGATAGAGGACGTCCAGGAGTGATCACCATGACCTATTCCCTGAAAGACCTGGCCAGCAGCGCCGATACCGTCCTCAACACGGGCCTGCTCGACGTGGCGGGGAGCTCCATCACCCTGGCCACCCTGCTGGTCTTCGGGGCCATCGTGGCGATCACCTTCCGGGTGTCCAGGGTTCTTCAGCGCCTGCTGTCCATGTGGTTTCACCGGCGAGGTGTCCAGGCCGAAGGCAGCCTGGGGGTGATGCAGCGGCTGCTGCACTACGCCATCGTGGCTATCGGGCTTGGCGTCGCCTTGCAGACAGTGGGTATCCGGCTGGGCGCCCTGTTCGCGGCTGGCGCCGTGTTCGCCGTGGGCATCGGCTTCGCCATGCAGAACATCGCCCAGAACTTCGTCTCGGGCTTCATCCTGCTGCTCGAGCGCAGCATCAAGCCAGGGGACGTGCTCAACGTGGACGGTCGGGTGGTTCGCGTGGTGGAGATGACCATCCGATCCACCATCGTGCGCACCCGAGACGGAGAGGACCTCATCGTGCCAAACGCCAACCTGGTGCAGGCCACCGTGAACAACCTGACCATGCGGGACAAAGCCATCCGCCTACGGGCAACCGTGGGGGTGCACTACGGTTCCGACATGGCCCGGGTTCGGGCGGTGCTCGAGGACATGGCCGCGGCGCTGCACTGGCGCAACACCGAGCTGGAACCTCAGGTGTTGCTGCTGGGCTTCGGCGGCTCGAGTGTGGACTGGGAGGTCTCCATCTGGAGCGACGACCCCTGGGCCTCCCGCCGCGACCTGTCCAGGCTCTATGAGGCCACGTGGGACGCACTGCACCATGCGGGCGTCACCATCGCCTACCCGCAGGTGGACGTGCACCTGGATGCTCCGGTGACCGAAGCCATCACCGCTGGCCCTAAGCTGGTGGGATAAGAAGAGCGCGGGAGAGATCATGGACATCCACAGCTTCACCGCCGCGATGCTGCCCTTCATGGAACGAGTGCTACGGGACATCGGCCCTCGACCCGCCTGCAGCGACGCCGAGAAACGCCTCGGCGCCATGCTCGAGGAAGACTGGGCCGGCTTCTGCGATCAGGTGGATATGCACGCCTTCCACTGCCACCCCCGCGCCCTACTGGGCTGGGTGCCTTGGATGGTGGCGGTCTACCTCGCCGCTCTGGTCAGCTACTGGCTGTTCCCTCCCCTGGCCTTCCTGCTGGCCAGCGGCGCCACGCTGGTCATCCTCCTGCAGGGCGTGCGCTTCCGCGAGCTGCTCGACCGCCTCTTCCCCCGCGCGGAAGGCCACAACGTGGTGGGCGTGCTGCGCCCGCGGGGCGAGATCCAGCGGCGCGTGGTGCTGATGGCCCACCAAGACTCAGCCTACGAGTTCACCCTCTGGCATCGCTTCGGCAACCTCTCCCCTGTGTTGATGGTGCTGGTGGGGGCGGCCTTCCTGTGGATGACCCTGGGCTCCCTGGCGGCCGCCATCGCATGGTCCATCGGGGGTGTCGACCACGTCGCCTTCACGGTCATCGGCGTGGTCGGCCTGTGCCTGTACCCGGTGGTCGGGCTCTTCGTCTTCATCACCGACTGGGTCCCTGTACCCGGCGCCATGGACAACCTCAGCGGCATCGCGGTGATCTCCGCCCTGGGACGCGCGGCCGCACGCGGCGGCGACGCCGGCCAGCGCCTGCTGGAGGGCACGGAGATCATCCTGCTGGCCACCTCGGCCGAAGAAGCAGGCCTGCGGGGCTCACGGCGCTTCGTGGCACGCCATCGCGCCCGCCTGGAGCGCACCCCCACCTACGTCATCAACCTCGACGGCATCGGCGACCCCGCCCACTTCTCCTTCATCGAGCGTGAGCTGTGGCAGGGCGTGCGCCACGACGACGCCCTCATCGGGCTGGGCATGGACTGCGCGCAGCAGGTCGGCCTCGAGCCCAAGCGCGTCAACCTGGCGATGGGGGGCACCGACGCCGCCTCGTTCACCCAGCACGCCATCCCGTCCACCACCATCATCTGCCAGGACAGCACCCGGTTGGTGCCTAACTACCACACCCGGCACGACACCCTGGAAAACATGAACCCCCTGGCCCTCGACCAGAGCTTCCAGGTCGTGCTGGCCATGCTCGAGCGCCTGGACTCAGGCGCCTTGGAGCTGGCCCGCGAGCCCCTCGAGGGTTCCTGGGGCGGTGAGCCGGAACCCGCAGTGCCCGCAGACGCCCCCAGCACGGAGGCCTAGCGCAGCAGCGGCAGCCCAATGGGCGGGACCTGCTCGGGCGTGAGCGCCGGAGCGCGGACCCTGGCGCGCTGCTCGGTGTCAGCCTCGGCCACCTCGAGCACGGCGTCCTCTTCGCCCATGGCCAGGATGCGCAGGGTGTCCCAGCTGATGCGAGCGGTCTCTTCGAGCTCGAGCCCGCTGATGGTATCGAAGGTGTCTTCGGGGGTGTGGTACGGGGCGTGGGCGCCGGTGGTGAACAGGAACGCCACCGGCACGCCGGCGTACTGGAACCAGGCGTGGTCGCTGTTGGGCGAGGCCGACAAGGGGGTGACGGGGAAGTCATCGTTCTGCTGGGTGGCCAGCAGCTCGTAGAGATCCTCCGAGCCGTCGTCGGTGCCGCCGAAGTCGATGAGTCCCAGCTCGTCGCCGCCACCCACCATGTCCAGGTTGATCACCGCCACCGTGTCCTCGATGGGGTGGGTGGGCTCGATGACGTAGTACATGGAACCGACGAGACCCAGCTCCTCGGCGTTCCATGCGGCGAACAGCACCGTGCGGGCGGGCGCGGCTCCCCAGCTGGAGAACAGCTCCGCCAGCTCGAGCAGCACCGCGCTGCCCGAAGCGTTGTCGTCGGCCCCATAGTAGATCTCACCGCTGCCGCCGGTGCCCAGGTGGTCGAAGTGAGCCCCCACGATGACCACCTCGTGGCCGATGTCGGGATCTGCCCCAGGGATCTGAGCCAGGATGTTGGGCACCGTGATGGACGAGACCTCGGTGTGGGTAGTGAGCTGCGCCTGCACACCCGTGGTCACGAGCGCCGGCGTCAGGCTGCTGTCGATGACGGCGGCCCAGGTCTGGAGATCGGGCAGGTGGAGCTCGAGCACCGACCGCCCCACGTACAGGGCTGGGAAGTCCGCCTGGTAGTAGGCTTCGCTTAGGGTGCCGCCCTCGGCAGCACCGTCGTGCAGGTAGTCCGAGAACAGCAGCATGGCCGAGGCGCCGTGCAGGGCGGCGTTGGCGGCCTTGTAGCCGAAGGTGTAGATCTCGGCCTCGCCCAAGGCGGCGTCGTTACCCGGGCAGTGGTCGCCGATGTCCCAGTCGTCGTTGGGACCGTGGCGCATGACCACAGCGATCTTGCCTGCCAGGTCCGTGCCAGCGTAGTCGTCGTAGCCCGCCGGATCCAGGGGGCAGCGGGGGTAGGCCGCGGCATCGAAGGGCGGCACGGTCAGGCCGTAGCCCACGAAGACCAGCTCAGTGTCCACGTCGCCCGCGCCCGAGTAGCTGAACAGCTCGAAGCTGGAGCCGTCGGTGTAGGCGGTACCGTCGATGCTGAGCTCCGAGGGGCCGGTGATGCTGTAGCTCTCGAGGGGGAACGCGTGCTGGAAGCCGCCGTCGTCCCCCGCGCCCTCGAGTCCAAGGGCTTCGAAGTGGTCCTCCATGTAGCTCTGAGCCAGCACGCCACCGTCGGTGCCCGGCAGGCGGCCCGCATACTCGGCGGAGGCCAGGAGCTCGACATGGTCGAGCATACGCTGCATGTCGGGGTGGCCGGGTTCGACGACGGTGTCGGCGCTGTCGTCGAGGTGGGTGTCGCTGTCGGGGGTGCAGGCTGCGGTCAGGAGCAGCAAGGCAGAGAGTGGCAGGCGGGGTTGCATGGTGGCTCCTTGGCTCAGCGCAGGGTGTTGCCGTCGACGTCTTTGCCGTGGCCCATGCCGATGATCACCAAGTCGATGAAGGCCCAGACGCCACAGCCGCCCCCGGTGATGAGCTTGAGGGCGCCCAGCCCCATGTAGCCCAGGTAGAAACGGTCGACCCCGAAGGTGCCCAGGAACATGGAGAGCAGAAACGCCGTGCCCTGCTCCCGTGTGGGCGTGCCGATGTGGGGCCGCCTCAGCAACTGGCCCTCATTGTCGCGCACCGATCCGACACCGATGAGGATCACATCGATCATCGCCCACAGCCCAAAGCCACCACCCGTGAACAGCTTGAGCAGGCCCAGCCCCGGCTGCCCCAGGTAGAATCGATCGACCCCCCAGTAGCCAAACAGCAAGGAGAGGATGTAGGCGGTGCCTTGATCACGTTGGGCCATGGCGATCCCCAGGGGTTGAAGGTCACCCGCTTCGTATCGCGCCGCGAGGGGTCAGGAGTACCCGTTGCGGTCCTCCCCATCGGGTAGCGGCAGGGCCGGACAAAAGGGTCTCACGCAGAGACGCAGAGACGCAGAGGTTGGGTTGCGGTGTGGGTGGCGGACGGGGTCTGTCGGGGCGCGGTGCATCATGAAGGCTCATTCGTGCCAGGTACGGAGCGGAAGCCTCTACAAGGCGCCTGCCGCTACCACCCTGGTCCCTGCCAGGATGCCGCTGGCTCTGCGTCTCCGCGCCTCTGCGTGAGTCCAAGAACGCCCCACCTCGCCACCCGCAGCGCTCGTCATCTACGACATTGCGAGCAGGGGTCCGGAGCCTAGCGCCGGATCAGGATGTCCAGCCAGGCCCAGCCCCAGTTGTCGTCGATGGTGCAGGCCATCACGCCCTCGAGGGTGCCCACGCGGATGCTGTCGTTGGACTCGGTGCGGGCGATGACGAAGTCGTAGGCCGTGGTGAGGTAGGTGGTGTCGCCAGCGTAGTCCACCGTCACGGCGGCGCAGGTGGAGCCGCAGGTGTTGGCCGGGGTACCCCAGTGTTCGGAGCCGAACTGGAACGCGATGGGGTTCGAACCGGGGATGGCCGTGGGGTAGGTGCAGTCGGCTGTGGAGTTTCCCGAGTCGTAGCGGAACATCACCTCGGACCACGAGAAGCCGCTGAGGTTGTGGTACTGGGTGTCGTAGCCTTCTCCCCAGACCGCCACTGCGGTGCTGACCTCGAGCCAGCCGCCACCATCGGTGCTCATCTCACAGGTCCACCACGCGCCGTCGTCCATGTAGTAGCTGCCATCGGCGGCCGCGGCGTTGTCGGCCAGGGCGTCGCTGCAGTCCACGGCGGGGCAGTCGGTGGCGGTGCCCAGCACGCCTTCGTCCACCGTGCCGTCACAGTCCTGGTCCACCAGATCGCAGATCTCGGCGGCGCCGGGGCTGATGGCCGCGTCGGCGTCGTCGCAGTCGCCAACCGCGGCCACGTGGTCGCTGGGGGCGTCGCAGGCGACGTCGGTGCTGGTGCTGACGCCGTAGCCGTCCCCGTCGTCGTCCAGGTACCATGTGGCGGCGTCCACGGCGCTGTCCTCGTCCACGTCGCCGTCGCAGTCGTCGTCCTCGCCGTCGCAGAATTCATCGGCGCCGGGGTAGGTGTCGGCGTCCACGTCGTCACAGTCGTCGCTGTTCGAGACGTAGCCGGCAGGGACGCTGCACGCGGTTGTGGAGGCACGAGAGTTGCCGTAGCCGTCGCCGTCGGCATCGAAGTACCAGGTGCTGGCGTCCACGGCGTCGTCTTCGTCGATCACACTGTCGCAGTCGTTGTCCACACCGTCGCAGCTCTCGTCGGCGTCTGGGTTGATGGCGTTGTCACCGTCGTCGCACTCATCGCAGGCGGCCCAGCCGTCGCCGTCGTTGTCGGCGTAGCCCACGTAGCCATCGCAGTCGTAGTCGTTGGGGTCGGCGCAGTCGGTCTCGGCCGCCCCGGGATGGTAGGCGTCGTCGCCGTCGTCGCAGTCGCCGTCGTGCTCGACGTAGTCGCTGGGGGCATCGCAGGCGGAGACCGAGACATCGGAGGTGCCGTAGCCGTCACCATCGGCGTCCAGGTAGAAGTCGATCAGCAGGCCTTCGTCGGTCGCGCCGTCGCAGTTGTCATCGATGCCATTGCAGGACTCGACCGCAGCGGGGAACACATCCGCGTCGCCGTCATCGCAGTCGCTGCCGAAGGGGTTGTACCCATCGGGGACCTCACAGGCCTGGGTCGTGTTGTCGGGATCGCCGTAGCCATCGCCGTCGGCGTCGCGGTACCAGGTGTCTGTGACGTCCTCGTCCACGTGCTCGTCACAGTCATCGTCGATCTCGTTGCAGACCTCTTCGGCGGCGGGATTGACCGCAGCGTTGCCATCGTCGCAGTCCTCGTCCTCGAACCAACCGTCCTGGTCCGCGTCGATGCGGACATCCTTCGTGCCCGTGTCGTCCTTGGGATCGACGGGCTCGGTGGGGCAGCCAGCCAGGAACAAACCGGCGATGAGGGAGAGGGAGAGAGCGCGCACGGTGGCCTCCAGAGCTCGCGATGACGACGATGGATGATAGCGGCAGACGGCGCCGCTGGCACCCCACGCCATAGTAACTCACTATCGAGTCACTCGCGAAGGAGCCGCAATTCTCAACCCGTGTCGCCCGTATCCTCCCCTCCGTCACCGGGCGGCGTGAAGTCGTCCACCAGCAGCGTGCAGTCCCGGAAGCCCACCACGGAAGCATCCTCGAAGCCAGCGAAGGCGTCGGAGAGCGCCTGAACGATCTCTTCCTCGAGCTCCCGCAGATCGGCGACCAGGGCGAAGTCTTCCGACCCCCAGGCCTCGATGTGTGCGTCGGTGAGGTCCAGCAGGGCCAGTTCCTCGTCTCTCACCCAGCCGCCGAGGCTACCGTCGGTCACCACCAGGTCGATGTGGTAGTCCAGGACGGCGCCATCGAGGAAGTGCAGGGTGCGAGCGCCAACAGCGGGCAGCTGCGCTCCCCAGTCCTCGCCGGGCGCGGCCATCAGACCGTCGATATGGTTGACCGTGTTGCAGGCCGGCAGCGGGGCGAGGCAGAGCAACCCCAACAGCGCCAGGCGCTGGCCCCAGGGAGAGCCAAGCGGCTCTCGGGTCGGGTACCCGGGCTGCGATGCGGACTGGACTTTGGTGCGCTTCATGGCTCGCTCCCCTTCGTTAGGCGGGCATGTCACCATCGACGGGTTCCTCGACGACAATGTCATCGATCACCAGCGTACACTCCACGAAGTTCCACACGGGTGCTTCGGTGCCACCGGCCCACTGAGCCGCCAAGAGCTGACGAATCCTGCGTTCGACCTGGTGAATGTCCTCGACCTCACGAAGACTCTGCGCAGGGGCGTTGGCGAGCAGGAGCTCGATCCGAGCCAACATCTCCTGTGAATTCTCCCGCAGGAAGCGGGACAGATCGTGATTGTCCACCACGATCTCCACGTGGAAGTCCACGAGGACTTCGTCGCTCTCGATGAACGCAGTGCCACTGCCCTCGGCAGGCAGGGAGACGAAGAAGGTCTCCGAAGGCACCACCATGTCACCGTCGATAGGAACAGCGATGTCCCCGGGACAACCTGGCGCGACGACGCTGACCAGCAGCAGGCCCGCGCAGACGAGGGCCTTGCGTTGGGGCTGAAAGCGGCTTCGGGTGGGGTAGCGGGGGGTGGATGCCGCGGGGGCCTTCTGGCGCTGCATGGGAACCTCGTGTGATTGGACAATCCGTGTACGCCAGCTACGATGCAAGGGTCGTGCCTGACACTCCGATCCGCTTCGAAGCACGGTTTTTGCAGATGTGACACGAACCGAAGCAGGCCAGCGGGTCTCCGACCGCGACAGCCGCGCCATGATAGGGTGCCCCCCCCCCACACGACGCGTGCTGGAGCGAGGATGCGCAGCTGCCCGAACCACCGGCTCACGGCCCTGACCATGCTGGCGATCCTCAGCGCCGCCCCGGCGCGAGCCCAGCAGAACGAAGCATCCACCGACGCCTCCGATGAACCCGCCACCGAAGAAGAGCTGGTGGTCACGGCACGGCGCGGCGCCGAGCGGGCCTTCACGTCCGGACGCGCCGTGGATCTTGTGGGCAGCGCGACCCTGGCCGAACAGGCCCCGCGCACCACCCCCGAAGCGCTGCAGGACAGCCCCGGCGTCTTCGTCCAACAGACCAACCACGGCGGCGGTTCTCCCATCCTGCGGGGCATGATCGGCCCCCAGGTACAGATCCGCATCGACGGCGTGCGCCTGAACAACAGCACCTGGCGCACCGGGCCGGTGCAGTACCTCAACCTCATCGAGCCGTTGCTGGTGGACCACATCGAGGTGCTGCGAGGTCCCGCATCCGTGCTGTACGGCTCCGACGCCATGGGCGGGGTGATCCAGGTTTTTCCATGGTCTCCCGCCGACTATCGGGGCCAAGACAAGCCCAGCGCCCACGGTGGCATGAAGCTGCGCTACGCCCACGCCAACCGCGGCAAGACCGCCGCTGGCCGCTTCGAAGCGGGCCTGAAGGGCTTCGGCCTGGGGGGCGGGGTCACCTACAAGGTGCTGGGCGATCTGCAAGGCGGTGGCGATGTCGGCGCCCAACCCTACAGTGGCTACACCCAGCCATCGGCCCTGCTGGTGGGGCAGCAGCGCTTCTCCAGGGGGGCCCTCGACGGCTGGGACGTCAAGCTGGGCATCCTGTACACCGAGATCGAGGACGCCGGCCGCACCGACAAGCTCTATGACAAGGCCTCGCTGCAGCTGTACGACAACACCGACATGCTGGGCTGGGCCAAGCTCCACATGGACGAGCCCACGCTGGGCCTCGAGGGGGATCTCACCCTCTCCTACCAGCAGTTTTTCGAACGCAAGGACAACCTGGCGGTCGACTCCGATCTCGAGCCCACCCTGGGCGGCTCACGGGACGAAGTGACCGTCGGCACCCAGGGGCTGGACCTCATCCTCACCCAGCGCCTGTGGGGGGACCGCCTGCAGCTGCTGGCCGGTGGCGAGCACTACCGCGACCGCGTGGACTCCCGTGCCTTTGTGCGCGACAGCAGCGAGCTGGCATGGAGCACTGCGAGCCACCTGGCCTACCCTGACGGGTCCTGGTACCGGCAGTACGGAGGCTTCCTCGCGGGTCACGCCGAGCTGCTGCCCGATACGGGGTCTCACGCGGTCGAAGCCAGCGCAGGCTTGCGCTACCACGGCGCTGCGGCCGATGCCCCGGCCCAGAGTGATCTCCCCGCCGTGGCGTTTTCGACCCACGGCGCGGTGGCCCATGCATCGCTGCAACACCGGCTCGAAGACAAGGTCAGCACCGCCCTGTCCTTCTCCCAGGGCTACCGCGCGCCCAACCTGCAGGAAGCTGCCATGCTCGGCGACACCGGCAAGTACTTCCACATCCCCAACGCCTCACTGCAGCCCGAGCGCGCCAACACCCTCGAGCTGGTCAACCGCACCCGCACAGGGCGCGTGGGCACCCAGCTGGCGGCATACCACACCTGGCTCGCCGACCCCATCAAGCGGGAAGACACCAGCTGGCAGGGTGAGTCCGAGATCGACGGCAAGACCGTAGTGCACAACGTCAACGCCGACGCTGGGCGCATCATGGGCGCCGAAGGCGGCGTGGATGTGGACCTGGGCCGCGGCGTGACCAGCGCAGCCCACGCCACCTACACCTGGGGGCAGGAGCTGGTGAGCACCGGCGACGACCTGCCCCTCTCCCGCATCCCCCCGCTGTTCGGCACCTGGAGCCTCCGCTACGACGCCACCGACAAGAAGCTCCGCGCCTTCGTGGAGACCTGGGTCCGTGCCGCGGCCCCTCAGGCCCGCCTGTCCCCCGAAGACGAAGCCGACACCCGCATCCCCAGCGGGGGCACCCCGGGCTGGTGGACCCTGAACTTCCGGATGGGCATGGGGGTCTACAAGCAGACCCGGCTCACCCTGGGGGTCGAGAACCTGCTCAACGCCGAGTACCGCTACCATGGGTCCGGGATCTACGCTTCGGGCATCAACATGAACGCAGCCCTCGAGGCGCGCTTCTGATCAGCTCCACATGGGCCCCTCGAGGGGCTCCGGACACAGCTCCACGCGATTGCGGCCCCGCTCCTTGGCCTGGTACATGGCCCCATCCGCAGCCTCGATCAGCCCGTGGGCGTCCACCCGGGCTCCGGCCATGCTGGCCGCCACACCAAAGCTCGCGGTGATCTTTCGGCCCTCGTCCGAGAAGGTCTCGAGGGCCTCGATGGCTCGGCGCAGACGCTCTGCCACCAGCTGCCCTTGCTCCAGGTCGTGCCCGGGCAGCACCACCAGGAACTCCTCGCCACCGTAGCGACCCAACATTTCATCGCCCAAGCCGTCCCTGGTCCCCAACCCCTCGGGCTCGTCCCCCAGACGACCCAGCAGGTCGTAGCCCCGCAGCTGGCGGGACACGGTGGCGCTGACCTCGACCAACGCGCGATCACCGGCAGCGTGGCCCAGGGTGTCGTTGACGCTCTTGAAGTGGTCGAGATCGTACATCAGCACCGACACCGGTAGACCCAAGCGCGCGGAACGAGCCAGCTCCCGCTCGAGCTGCCCGATAACCATGCGACGGTTCCAGACGCCGGTGAGGTAGTCCACACGGGCTTGTCGAGCGAGGCGCTCGCCCATGCGGCGCAGGTGCTCC
>Ga0307987_1000547_pt1 | contig 22268 bp, 18 predicted proteins | sample EllFjometagen181_FD_203157 | JGI IMG/M metagenome (GOLD analysis project Ga0307987, IMG submission 203157) | Marine microbial communities from Ellis Fjord, Antarctic Ocean - #181 | ecosystem: Environmental > Aquatic > Marine > Unclassified | place: Southern Ocean | collected 2014-10-08 | reverse complement strand
GGATGAGCTTAAAAAAGAACGTATTGCCATGAAAAAAAATAAGAAAAAGTAAAGTTGGGCCAACTTTGATACTAAATATCATGGTGTACACCCGATATCTCCGAAAATTGTTTATATACCGGATCCACCATTTTTTTTATGGATGATAAATCACAATACCGGTGGGGTTGATCATAAGGTCGGCCACCTTGTGGTGGAATTTTAGCAGTTAAAAATAAGTTTTTTTATTACGGGTATTTGTGGTAAATTCAATTCGATACTCCCGTATAATTGCCCCTCTTATGATCAACCCCATACCGGTCCTTATCAGTCAACAACCCCTGAGCTAAAGACTCAGGGGTTGTTTTGCCAGCTGGTGGGGAATCATATTTCCCAAACCCATTAAATGATCCTGTAAATTAATTGATTTTTTAAAAAGCTGTTTTGAAAAGCATTCATAAGAAATTCCTTGTATAAATATTAAGATTTCACATTTTTTTCACGTTATATTCACGGCAGGTTCACATGCCCCGGTCTAACATTCAACAATGTTAACGGAAAAGAAAATGGATATAGGGAAAAAGGGATGACCATTCAAAATAAGAACAGGCTCGAGCAGGTTCCACTACAGATAGGACGCCTTTGCCCCCGGGTCCTGGTGCCTATGGTATTCATGCTGCTGGTGGCCTTGATTTCAGGCTGCAGCACGGTAAATCACGATATCAAGGTGCCGCTGTCCGTTCCGGCCCGGTTCTCCGAATCCGGCCATTCCCCTTTGCCAGACCAATGGTGGGTGTCCTTTGATGATCCGGTGCTCAACGGGCTCATGGATCAGGCACTTGTGAACAACTTCAGTTTAAAAATCGCATGGGACCGGCTCAGCCAGGCCAAAGCCCTGGCAAAAAGTGCCGGGGCCGATCTCTTTCCGGCCCTTGATGTCGAGGTTGAGAACTCACAAAATAGATTGTTCGAATCCAGCCAGACCACTACAGGCCATAGCTATTCCTTGGGGCTTACCGCAAGCTACGAGCTGGACCTGTGGGGTCGCATTCAATCCAGCCGTGATGCGGCCGCATTTGAAGCACAAGCCAGCGAACAAGATCTGCGGGCCACAGCCCTGACCCTCTCGGCCCAGGTGGCTGGCACCTGGTATCAGCTGGTCGAGCAGTACGGGCAACTGGATATACTGGACAAGCAGATTATTAATAATAAAAAAGCGCTTGAACTGGTGAATTTGAAGCTCCGCACCGGCCAGGTCGGCATTTCAGATATGCTGCAACAGCGGCAGCTAATCGAGTCCAACCAGGGAGAAAGAGACCTGACATTGGCCCAAGCCGGGGTTTTGGAGCAGCAACTGGCAATCCTGCTCGGATATCCCCCCCGGCAGAATGTGGCGCCGCGGGTTGGGGAGTTGATAACTCTGCCGCCCATACCACAATTGGGTTTGCCGGCTGAATTGATACAAGGTCGTCCAGATATCCGCAGCGCTTTGTTCGGTGTCAAGGCGGCCAACAGCGATCTGGCAGCAGCTATTGCCGATCGCTTTCCCCAGCTGAGCTTTTCCACTGGCCTGGAGACCACGGGGATTCATACCAGAGACCTGTTCAGCAACTGGCTGGCAACACTGGCCGCGAATCTGGTAGCCCCCATCGTTGACGGCGGGTTGCTCAAAGCCGAAGTCGACCGGACCCATGCGGCGGCTGCCGAAGCACTGAACACATACGGGCAAACCATTCTCGAGGCCCTGGGAGAGGTGGAAACCGCTCTTGTTCAGGAACAGCACCAGCGCGATTTCATTGTCAGCATAGACAAACAGCTGACCCTGGCCAGGCAGGTGATTGAACGGTTGCGGGACAGATACATTCAAGGGACGGTGGATTACCAGCGGGTGCTCGATGCACTGCTCTCCTTCCAGGAGCTACAGCGCAGTTTGCTGACCGCCCGGCAAAATCTGGTGCAGTACCGCATCGATCTATGTCTTGCCCTTGGCACGGGGTGGACCCTGGCCCAGCCGGAACAAAAGTTATCCAACATATCCCCTGTTAAGGACTTGGACGGAAATAAGCTACCCATTTAAATTTTTTATCATGCAATATCAAGAGATTAAACTGGGCATAGTGGTAGTCTATTCTCGGGTAAGGAAGTTCATGGGAAATAATATACCCAAGATGAAAGAGTTTTATACTGACTATCTGTAGTGCTGCATTCAAAAGTGGGTAGTTTTATTCTTATGAAGTCCTTAAGTCCCTTACAGACAAAAATAGTCTTTTCCCTGGCGGCAGAACGTCCAGATAAAGAGGTAAAACAAAAGGTGAAACAGATGTTGTCAAAGCAAAATATATCAATTTCCACTCCCCCAACCGTATCTGCTGCAGGGATAAAAAATGGTCATCCACGACGCTGGAAAACCGTTGTTTTTCGTGGGCTTCTGCCCTTGGTGGTAATCGCAGTAGGTTCGTTTATCTCCGTCTGGATGATGGAAACCGGTCCCCAGGCAAAACCGCACCCCCGGACACGCAATGCGACCCTGGTTGCGGTCAGAGCAGTTGATTACAGTTCCCAGAAAACCCTTATTCCCGGCATGGGGACCGTTGCCGCCGCCTGTAATGTGGAACTCCAACCCCAGGTCAGTGGTGAGATCATCTCGTTAAATCCCAACCTGGTGCCCGGCGGTCATTTCCAAAAAGGGGAAACCCTGCTCAAGATAGACCCCACAGACTACCGTCTGACGGTTCGAGAGCGGGCCACGGATGTGGCCAAAGCCAAGTCAGACCTTCAGCTTGAGCAGGGTAACCAGCTCATCGCCAAAAAAGAATACACCTTTCTGGGAGAAACGGTCAGCGATCAGGAAAAGGCTTTGATGCTGCGCCAACCCCAGCTGGAAAATCTGCAGGCCACCCTTGAAGCGGCCCGGGCTAAGTTAGACAGGGCACAGGTTGATCTTGCGCGTACCGAAATCAAGGCCCCCTTCAATGCAGTGATCCTGTCCCGGGATGTCAACCTTGGCACCCGGGCCAGCGAGTCCTCTATACTGGCAACCCTGGTGGACACGGATGCTTACTGGGTGGAAGTTTCTGTGCCGGTCAGCCAATTGCGCTGGATCCAAATTCCCCATACCCGGAAGGACCCGGGAGCCCTGGTCCGGATTTACGACACGGCTGCCTGGGGTGACAAGGTCTTTCGGCAGGGCCGGGTGATTCGGCTGAAATCAGACCTGGAGTCCCAGGGGCGCATGGCGCGGCTGCTGGTCCAGGTGGAGGATCCTTTGAGCCTTCAGCCGGGTCATTCGGATCAACCCCGGATGCTGATTGGTTCTTATGTACGGGTGGAAATAGAGGGGAATGCAGTGGCTTCGGCTGCGGCCATCGAGCGCGAGTTCATCCGTAACGGCAACAGCGTCTGGGTTATGACAGCTGAAGGAAATCTTGCCATCCGTCCAGTGGAGATTGCCTTTCGGGGAGCTGATCGGTTGTTGGTCACCGGTGGAATAACATCAGGGGAACAACTGATCACCACAGACATTGCCACCCCCGTTGCAGGGATGGCCTTGAAAACGGTGGAGGCCACTGCCAGCCAGGCGGCAACAAGAGAACCGGCCAGTCTGGGAGGCAAGTCATGAGTGGCAATGTGTTACAGGATCGTGGCCCCATCTCCTGGATGGTGCATAACCGGGTAACCCCCAACCTGCTCATGATTTTTTTGGTATTGGGCGGACTGTTCATGACCACCCGCATCAAGCAGGAGGTCTTTCCCGAGTTCGATCTGGACATTGTGACGGCCAGTGTCAGCTATTCTGGTGCCAGCCCCGAGGAGGTGGAACACGGGATTATCCTTGTCCTGGAAGAGGCCATTCGCGCCATCGACGGGGTTAAAGAGCTGACTGCCACCGCTACCGAGGGCAAAGGAACGGTGGCTGCTGAGCTGGAGGAGGGCGCGGATCAGCAGAAAATTTATCAGGAGATCAAACAGGAAATTGATCGGATCACCACGTTTCCCGAAGATGCTGATGAACCTGAAGTCTCCCTCACCACTCATCTGCGAGAAGTGCTCGGTGTTGAACTTTACGGTGATGTGCCGGAAATGGTCTTGCGCAAGACGGCCGACCAGGTGCGGGATCGGTTGCTACAGAATTCCGAGATCACCCAGGTGGAGCTGGCCGGGGCCCGGGATTACGAAATTCTGGTTGAAGTGGCCCAGAAGGAGTTGCGGGCCTACGGCCTGACACTGGCCGAGATCGCCCAGACTATTGATAGCGCCTCCACCGATATTCCCGGCGGATCGGTGGATACGGCCGGTGGGGACATCCTGTTGCGGATAAAAGATCGCCGGGACTGGGCGGATGAATTTGCCAGGATTCCCATTGTAACCACCTCCGACGGCAGCGTGGTGTATCTGGAAGAGATCGCAACTGTATGTGAAGGCTTCGAAGACACGGACCAGGCAGCCACCTATGACGGGCACCGCTGTATCGGTCTTAAGGTCTATCGTGTCGGGGATCAGACCCCCACGGGGGTCTCAGGGGTCGTGCGTACGGCTATGGATGAAATAGATCTGAATATTCCATCCGGAATCACGTGGCATATCAGACACGATATGTCGGAAGTCTACCAGCAGCGCCTGGAACTCCTGCTGAAAAACGCTAGCATGGGGTTGCTGCTGGTACTGGTGGTACTTGGGTTGTTTCTGGAATTTAAACTGGCCTTATGGGTCACCATGGGGATTCCCACCGCCTTTCTTGGCAGCCTGCTCTTTCTGCCGGTTGTGGGGGTGTCTATCAATATGATCTCCATGTTTGCCTTTATCATTGCCCTGGGGATCGTGGTGGACGACGCCATTGTTGCGGGTGAAAATATTTACGAGTACCAGCAGCAGGGCATGGGGTTTGCCCAGGCTGCGGTTCAGGGCGCCCGGGATGTGGCCATCCCCATCACGTTTTCCATCCTTACCAATGTGGTGGCTTTTTTGCCCGTTTCTTTTATTCCCGGGACCATGGGAAAAATATGGAAGGTCATTCCCCTGGTGGTCATCACGGTTTTTCTCATCTCCTGGGTGGAATCGTTGCTGATCCTGCCGGGTCACCTGGCACACCTCAAGCACCGTCCGGTTGGCGGTTCCATGTCTCGCCTGCAACGTTGGCAGCAGGCGTTCACAAGGCGGGTGACTCAATTTATTAATCAGGTCTATGGCCCCTTTCTGAACCTGTGCATCCGTTGGCGGACCCTGACCGTGGTCTTCTGCGTGATGGTGCTGGTCGTCGTGCTCAGCTATGCCATGAGCGGCCGCATCGGTATGATTCTGATGCCCCGGGTCGAGTCAGACCAGGCAGATGTAACTGCCCTCCTCCCCGTTGGCAGTCCCATGGATAAGGTCAAGGCCGTTCAGGAAAAACTGTGCGTTGCCATGGCAGCCGTGGCAGCAGAAAATGGGGGAGACCGGCTGCTCCAGGGGGTTTTTTCCAAAATTTCCGAAAACCAGGTGGAAGTAAACGCCTATCTGACCGATGCCGGGGTGCGCCCCTTGAACACCGCCGAAGTGACCCGGTTGTGGCGGGAAAAGCTCGGTCCGGTCGTTGGCCTGGAATCTTTGCTCTTTGAGTCAGACGGAGGCGGGCCCGGCTCCGGGGCAGCCTTGACCATTGAGCTCTCCCATTCTGATATCCATGTGCTTGACCAGGCCAGTGCTGCCCTGGCCGAAGATTTGGCCGGGTTTTCTAACGTCAAAGATATTAACGACGGTTATACGCCGGGAAAACAGCAGCTGGACTTTTCCATCAAGCCCGAGGGGCAGAGCCTGGGCCTGACATCTGCCGAGGTGGCCAATCAGGTGCGCAACGCCTTCTCCGGTGCTGAAGCCCTCAGCCAGCAGCGGGGTCGCAACGAGGTGACCGTCCGCGTGCGGTTGCCCGAAAACGAACGCACCAGCGAATACCATGTGGAGCATCTGATGATCCACACCCCGGCGGGAATCTTTGTGCCGCTGGCCGAGATCGCCACTGTTGAAAGGGGCCGAGCCTACACCAGTATCAGCCGCCGGAACGCCCGGCGCACGGTGACGGTTAGCGCCAACGTGGAGCCCATGGGGCAAACCGGCCAGGTGCAGGCCGCCCTCAACAGCACCCTTCTGCCGGAACTAGCCCGCAAGTACCCTGGTCTTAGCTATGGCTACCAGGGGCGGCAGGCTGACATGCAAGAGAGCATGCAGAGCCTGATCGGCGGATTTGTCCTGTCCATGCTGGCTATCTACTTTTTGCTGGCGATTCCCTTTCGCAGCTACAGCCAGCCCCTGATCGTCATGATTGCCATTCCCTTCGGCGTTGTCGGGGCAGTGCTCGGCCATCTGCTGATGGGATACAATTTAAGCCTGATGAGCATGATGGGGATCGTGGCACTGGCCGGGGTGGTGGTCAATGACTCACTGGTGCTCATTGATTACGCCAACCGGCAGCGGCGTGACGGCGCGGGGACTGTGGAAGCGATCCGCATTGCTGGCCTGCGTCGTTTCCGACCCATTATCCTGACCACCCTGACTACCTTCGGGGGCCTGGCACCGATGATTTTTGAAACTTCCCGCCAGGCCCGGTTCATGATTCCCATGGCCCTGTCACTGGGTTTTGGTATCCTTTTTGCCACGGTTATTACCCTGGTTCTGGTGCCCTGCCTGTATCTGCTCATCGAAGATATCAAGCAATGGATGGGGCATGGCGAGTTGCAGGTGCCAGCGCGTGATGCCATGCCAGGTGTAAAATGAATTAAAGGAGACCTACCTTGTTGAAAAAATAAGGGGGTGTTCCGGTTGCCGTGCTGGTATTTGCCAGCACGGAATAGGATGATTCTAATTTATTTTAAATGGATTGTATCACAGTCTCTTTAATTAACCTGAGTGGGGCTGGTCATAAAATCGGCGACTCTGGGGAGGGTTCTTAGGGGGTGAGCCCCTACCGCTGAATGAATTCAAGAGACACACAGTTCAACGTAACTCTAATTATGGTCCAACGTTTTCTGAGTCCTTTGGTTGATATATCTCAAGATATCATATCCGGTTTTATTGTCTGGAAAAAGCCGGGTCATTTCACTGGCTGCGCCCCGGGCGCTGTCCAGTTTATTCATTTTAATATAATGGTCTGTCAAGGCAAAAAGAAAATCAAAATTATCAGGTTCCAATGACAGTGCCCGCAATAACTGTTTTTCAGCGGCGGTCATTTTATTTTGAAACTGGAGTAACAATCCAAGGTTGTAATGAATTCGGGCTCGGTTCGGAAGACCGTCTGCTGCTTTTTGGAGATACATCACCCCTTGATCATATTTCTTTTCTTCCACCAATAACAGTCCCAGAGAATAGGCAATATCATACATTTGTGGCTGGTCTTCAAGGATCTGGACAAAAAGCTTCACAGCTTTTTCATTTTCTCCTTTTGAATTATACAGCATAGCCAGATTGTTTTTTGCCGGAAAAAACAAGTCATCAATGCGGATGGACTGTTTGTAATTTTCAATGGCTTTATCATCCTGTCCCAAAGCATGATACATTAACGCTAAATTATATCGTCCAGCGGGAAAGTCAGCCGAATATTCCATGGCAGAGAGATATTCTTTTTTCACCGAATCAAACACACTTTCCTGGTTTTTTGTCAATTTTAAATTTTTTATGGATGCAACGCCAAGAGCTGCCTGAATTCTGACCGCTTTTACCGAATCATAGAGCAACGGAAAAATAAGGGTGGCATCTTTGTCAAAACGTAAAATATTGATGGTAGAAATAGCCGTTTGCCGGACCAGTGCCTCCGGGTCTGACAACGCAGTTTCAAGGGCTGTATAGCTCTGCCGTGACGGATAGGCGGATAAAAGAGACAACGCTGTTGCCCTGACAATACCGGGAAACAGCATATCCTTTGAAAGCGATATCAAATCGGTTAAAGCCTCGTGCTTTCCCTGCCTGCCTTGGGCAATAATTTCTCCAAAATGGGCTCGTTTTCTTTTGCCGTACCAAGTGGTCATTATATCGTTGGTCCAGGCCAGGGATTTATCAGAATGACATCCACTGGCATTGCAGGCATTGGGGGTCTGAAGGGTCCCGCTTAAATCCGGCCGGGGGATACGAATGGAATGATCCGCTCTCTTGTCAATGCCCATATAGACGGTCTCTGGCATGTGGCACTGAATACAATCATCTCCCAGGCTTTCCTTCCCCTGATCTGTTTTTTTATGAAAATGATGATTTGCCGTGTCATAGGTATCTTTCCTGTGGCAGGAAAGGCATAGCTCATTGCCAGCCATTTTAAGCTGTTGACTGTGAATATCATGGCAGTCATTGCATTTGACACCGTTTAGAAACATCTTGCTCTGCATAAAAGACCCACACACATAATCCTCATCAAGGATCTGGCCATCCGGGTAATAGACCTGTTCCTCCAAAAGGGTGAAGATCATATAATCCATGATATTTTCATGACCATGGGAAAAATCGCCAATGGACGATCTCCGGGAATGGCAATAGGCACAAACCTGGATAAAATCTTCAGATGTCATCTCTCTTGTTTGAACAACCAGGTCGAAATTTTCAACTGCCTTCCGGCCCATTTCAGGGGTCTGAGCCCAAGCCACATGTCTGGACCCTGGACCGTGGCATGCTTCACAGCTCACATCTATTTCAGACCAGGTCGTGTTAAACTCATCGGTGGCTATATCATATCCTTTTTTCAAATTTGTCGAATGGCATTCCGCACACATACCGTTCCAGTTCTGGCCCTGCCCGGTCCAATGGAGCCAATCCGTATGATCATCCGTATGATTGGGAAGGGCATACCATTTTTTTTGAACATCATCCCAGGCAATGGTCAGGCATTGCAGTCTTCCCCCTTCAAAGGGAATCAAATACTGCTGCAGGGGAGAAAAACCAAAGGTATAGGTAATCTGGTAATCTTTATATGCACCGTCCTGACCAATGGTATTGACAAAAAACTGATCCCCTTTTTTGAAAAACCGTGTGGTGATCTGGTTGTGGATAAACTCTGCGTCATTAAAATCCCCCAGCACGGTTGAATTATCAGCTTTTTCCATGGCCCGGTCATGATCTGAGTTTCGCCATTTTTCATATTCATTTCTGTGGCAGTCGATGCATTTTTCTTTCCCCACAAAAATAGAGGTGTTTTCCACACCCTGCCCCCCTGGACCCGACTGTTGATCAATCCTTTGCCAGAATTTCAAATAGGCCAGGGGAATAACCAGCACAATGATAAAAATGGCTGCAATGCCCGTGAGCATCCATCGCTTTTCTAAATCCGGGTGTGTTAAAAAATCAGCTGTCATCCTTTTTTCTGACTCTCTTTTACGATGGTTATTGTTTCGGAATAGACCGGCTGACTTTTGTTAAACCGGTTGCGTTTTATCCGGTTGCCGATATTTACCTGGATATGTTTGTTTATGATGCTTACCTCAAAAAGATCCAAGGCTCTTGGAGCCGGAGAGCTCAGGACATTTCCCATGATATCGAACTTAGATGAATGACAGGGACAGATAAACTCTTTTAGGTCCTTATCCCAGGGTACGGCACACCCGAGATGCGTGCATCTGCTGGACAGAGCAAGGAAGCCCCCGTCCCCAAGACAAACCAGGTAAAACTGTCCGGCGACAAAGGCTGAGACGGATCCCGGTTCGTACGTATCTGTAGAACCGGCATCAATCATCCTGACGGCAGAAATCGCAGATTCTTTTTTGACGATGGGTCTGAAAAAGGAAATAATCACCATAATCAACTCACCAAGGGCAACCAGTCCGAGGCCGGTCCACAGAATCTTTAAAAACCGCCTTTTGGGAGATTGTCCCTTCTCTATCTTAGTCTTTTTATCCATCAGGCTCCCCCAAAATAAAGCTTCATACCAGCTCCTCTGAGCCAGACGCAAATCAAAGTAAGAATCACAAATGCGGTGATTAAAAATACAGCAGAAGTTTGAAAGGCTTCATCAGAAGATAGCTTGAATTTCTGTTTCATGCTGAAATGATGAAGAAAAATCAAGCAGAGAACCAGGACAAAAGGAATTAATCCTGTGGACAAAATCACCGGGATATCCGGAAACCATTTTTGGAAATCAAGGAGAGCCGCATCAAGAAAAACCAGGCTGATCGTCAGTACTCCAGAAATAAAAATCGCTGTTTTCGCTGCTGTCTTAGCCCTGTCTGAAATAAACCAAACACCTTCATTTTGGGTGTTCCCTGGCAAAAAAGGCATGCCGATGAGGATGCCGAAAATGGCTGTTGGCATTATGAATGCAGCAAAAAATGGATGGAAATGTAGTAAAAGTTCCTGAAATCCGGAAAAATACCAGGGTGCTTTTGCAGGATTCGGACTTAACCCCGCATTGGCCATATCATCTAGGGGCGCATTAAAAAAAAGAGACAGGGTCATGACAAAGGCAATCAAACCAAGTGCCACAACCGCTTCACGCAACAGCAGGTTTGGGTTCACGGCAACCAGTATCGGTTTTTCATCTGCCCCCCTGCCGGCCAATGGGGATATAACAACGCCTTTTGCCTTTCTGACTTTCCAGAAATGACTGGCCATAAAGCCCATCAGAAGCATTGGAATCACAGTGGTATGAAGGGTGAAAAATAGCTGTAGTGTTTTTTCACTGACGCCGTTGCCGTTTATGAAAAGTCCTTTGAAAAAAACGCCTGCTGGTACATAGTCAAACATGTTCATGCAGATGGTCACGGCCCAGAATGCTGTTTGGTCCCAGGGAAGCAGGTAACCGGTAAAACACGACAACAGCACCAGGCTGAAAATGCACAGGCCGATGATCCAGTTCAACTTTCTTTTACCCTGATAGCCTCCGGTGAAAAACACTCTCAACATATGGCCAGACACCATCAGCACAAGGATATTGGCAGAAAAATAATGAATGCTGCGAATCATCCGGCCAAAGACAAACTGGTTTTCGAGATATTTAACAGAGGTATAGGCATATTCTGGAAAAGGCTGGTAGGAAAAAAGCATGAGTGACCCTGACCCTGCAAGGAGAGTCACCAATACAAGACACATCCCCCCTAAAGCCCAAGTGCTTTTTAATTCAAGGGCTTTTGCGGGAACCTTTACAGGATGAATGTGTTTGATAAAACTTACAAACGTATGTGATATTGCCCCGATTTGTCCGCCTCCATAAGAGATGAGTCATTTTAATGACTCCAATACACTAAAAATCAGGGTAAAACAACCGACAAAAAGGGCTACCCACTTAAGGCGGGAGATTTTCAAGGCTTTTTATGTGGATAATTAGCTTTCAACCCCTAAAACTAAGGCCTGTTAAGACGCTTGATTGTCAAGGCTGTCCCGCCTTACGTGGGTAACCACAAAAAGAATTGTTCAATCTTTGACATTCAAATTAATGCAATTATCAGTCATTGGTGGTAAAACGCTGACACACCCGGGGTTCAAAATTTTAATAAGGCGTTATAAATCCTTTCTTAAAAATATTACTTCATATGTTTTGTTCATGGTAGCTTGATGATAGAAGCCCACCAAGGCATCCTTTGGGGCAAAATAGTAGAGCTTATAAGTTGACCCTTCATATCCTTTATCCTGGAACTTGATAAAGAGCTTGGTTAAGTTTTTTTCTGTTGAAATATCTGCCTTTTCAATATGGATGGGCCTTGGGTTGAAATATGACACTGAAGCCTGGCCGTCTGGGTTTACATCCTTGATTTTGATCTGATATATGCCGTCTGTTCGTTGCCATTCACCGGCAATAGCGCCATAATTTATTTTTGAATCTGCTTGGGAACTTTCCTCGGCAAAAGCTGGTTGCAGATTAGGCGCTGGTCGAAATTTCATTGTCCCGCTGTCGTAGGGCAACTCAAGATAGAGATGGCCGTTGTCAATAAAGAACGAAAAAGTTCGCTGCAAATCACGCACGAAAGGCCTGTCCAGGCTGCCCTCCGGGCAGGCCATGCGGGTCGACATCAGCGGGCCGAATGAAAGTTTATTATCTGAAATCTCATAAGTTCCCCCGCCGCGGTTGCAGTCGAACTGGGCTTGGATACTGCCTTCATCCTTCAAAATAATCGTATAACGCTCTGGATTTGGAACATGGATTTTTTCGACCGGGGTAGTCGTCGCTTCCCACTGCCAGGTCTTGTTCAAAATCAGCTGGGGATCCGTGCTGCGCTGCGCCGCCGGGTAGAGTCGTTTTCCGGATTTAAGCTTTTTTTCTATCTGTTTTATGTCTGAGATAAAGGTGTATGGTTCCGTGTTTTCCCATGCCCATGTTTTTCCGATAATGAAATTTTTTACGGGCAAATTCGGGACCGTTATTTTAACCGAATCCTGAACCGTAGAAATGACCTGCGCACCCATGATGTCCGAGTTCTTCGCAACAGAGGAGATGACCCACAGGCTATCTTCCACTTTGTGGACCTCTTCGATGGCAACAGTCCAAGCGGCGTCAGGAACGGTCAATTTGACCGTGATCATCGTTTCGGCTGCACCCGCTACAGTTGTGCAAAAAAGCAGGACCAACAGTAACATCATTCTTTTTGTCATTCGTATCTCCTTTATGCCGAACAGCATGATTTTTTTTAGATCCATTATTATATGTCGTGAAATTTATTAATCCTGTTTCTGACAAGTTACTCCCAAAAAGGCGTTAAAATAAAATAGAACCCCAATAGGAAAATCATGGAGCCTGCAATCTTTCTAAACCACTCCCCGGCACCGCTCCACATGCTGTTCTCAAGCACTTTTTTGACCATGGCGGCAGAACTCCCCGCAACAACAATGGGCAGGCAATGTCCGATGCCGAACAGAATGATCAATATAATACCTGTAATTACTTTTTCCTGCACCGTAATGATGGCCAGAATCGGAGCAATAAATCCAAAGGTGCATGATCCCGAAAGAACTCCGTAGGCAAGTCCCAGGACAAAGGCCCCGAACATTCCTTTTAAATTCAATTTATACAAGAGGCTGCCGGATATGGAACACTTTTCAACCCCCAGCATCCCCAGGGCAACCCAAATGAGGATGGCCCCCACAGCAATCTGCCAGTAATTTCCGACATCCCCCAGCATCCGCCCAAGCAGGGCGCAAATAATGCCAACCACTGCAATGGTGATGAACAGCCCCAAAGTAAACAACACAGAGTAAATTCCGGCCTGACGCGGGTTAATCATCTTTTCCTGGCCACCGACATACCCCACGATGAGGGGAATAGACGCCAGATGGCAGGGGCTGAAAAGAACGCTGATCATCCCCCAGGCAAAACATCCCAGGGCAGCCAATGCGATGTCACCGGTCATCCATTGGTTCACTGTTAGAAAAATTGAATTCAGCATATTCTTACCCCTGGGTTTTTAGATCCGGTGCTGCAACGCCCATCTTGGTCAATTGATCAACAATGGATTTTTCATCTAAGAACCCCACATGTCGATATATTTCTTCTCCCTTTTTATTGAAAAAAATTTGGGTGGGGATGGCTTTTATTTTAAATCGCGGTGCCTGGTCCCGATGTTCCCACACATCTATGAAAACAATATTGGCTTTTTCTTTGTAGGCTTTTTCAAGCTTGACCATAATTGGCGCCATCATCTTACAGGGAACACATTTTTTTGCCCCCAGGTCAAGCATTGTCACCATGCCTTTTTCCGGAATACTGGAAAAATCTTCAGCAAAAGCGCTGGGTGTAAACGATGATATAAAAACAACCATGCAAATTAATAATCCAGTTTTGTTCAATTTCATAATCACAGGGTCCTTATTTTTTAAAATTATATTCAAATAACGGCTAGGGCCTTAAGCGTTCAAAATAAGAATAACGCAAATCTGATCCAAAATATATACGAAATATTATGTCTTGTACGCCATCATATATCTAAAATGGAATATACAAATACAAAGAGGAGCTGTCAACGTGTTTTTGTGTTAAGGTATATTTTAAAATATGCATATTCTCCCCAGCTTGAAAAGCACAACTCATATATATAATGCGGTATCGGATATGAACGTCCGGGGGGGGCATTTCCATTTTCCCGGTTGGAGATTCAACTCTTTGATTTATCAAGATATTCCATTTTGTATCAATGGATGGTAGCTTAATGAAATCAATGGGTTATAAGATGGACCGGGAAAATGGGAATGCGCCCTCCCGCCTTAAGTGGGTAGCCGATTCCAGGGATGCCTATGAAGTCATCGAAAGTGATTTCTTATTTACGCATCAAAAGAACCATCCCCACAACAGCGCTAATGACGGATCCCGCCAAAATTCCCACCTTGGCAGAGCTCAGGAGTTCACCACTCAGCGATAGGTTTGCAACAAAAATGGCCATGGTGAACCCAATTCCAGAGAGAAAACCTCCTCCGGTAACCATACCCCAATTAACGCCTTGGGGTAATTTGGCCATACCGGATTTAACCCCCACCCAGCAAAACAAAAGAATTCCCACGGGCTTGCCCACAACAAGTCCCATTATGACTGCAATGGCAACGGGATTGGTAAAATCGGAGACTTGAACCGCAACCCCGGCATTGGCCAAGGCAAATACAGGCATAATAAGAAAGCCGATCCATGGGTGCAATACCGTTTCAAATCGCTCCACAGGAGAAATGGTTTTTCGTGTTGCCCGCTCCATTTGACGAAGCACCGCATACCGCTCTGAATTCGAAGAGGCTGCCCCGCCCTCACCTTGAAGAAAGTTCATGCTATTGTCGACAATTTTACGCAGGTGCCCCTCACTTATCCAGGCCTTGGTGGGAGTAAGCAGCCCCACAATCACCCCGGCAATGGTGGCATGGATGCCGGACTCATGAAATCCAAACCATATAAGAAGAGCAACTCCAATGTAAACAGCTACATTGCGAATTCCAAGCTTCATCAAACCAATGAAACACGCTATGCCAGCAAGACCGAGCGCCAGCGCATTTAAATCAATGTTTTCTGTGTAGCCAATGGCTATGACCAGAATAGCACCGATATCATCCACAATGGCAAGGGAGAGCAGCATTACCCTCAGGTTCTTAGGAATGCGAGAACCAAGCACTACCAGGCAACCCACAACAAATGCGATATCCGTGGCCATGGGAATACCCCAACCCCGTTCTGCGGGAGTGCCATTTTGTAGTGCAAGATAAATCAAGGCCGGGATTATCATACCACCGATTGCACCTATGAAGGGTAAAGCCGCACGCCTGATATCACGCAATTCACCGAATATCAACTCACGTTTAACTTCCAACCCGATCACAAAAAAGAAGAGGGCCATTAAAAGATCGTTTATCCAATGCAAAAAGGAGTAATTCATCATGAACTCGCCTACCCTAAAACCCAACATTGTGTTCCAGAATGCAAGGAACGTTTCGGAAAAGAGGGAGTTGGCAAAAATTAATGCAACAATGGTGGCCGTGAGCAGTACAATACCACTTGCAGATTCAATGTGTAGAAAACGTTTGAAGGGGTCAATGATGCTATCAATTGGGTCATTGGGAAGTTCAGAAGATTTATCCTTGAGGTTAATGTCTTTTGCCATTTTGAATGCCTTTATGAATATTATTTGCACAAAATTATGAGAGTTCCTGAAAATTATATTTATGAAGTTGCTATTTCATGGGATACTATTTATAATTACCGATTTGGGTTAAATTTATTTTCAGGCTTGGCCCTTGAGTTTCAGCTGGTATTTATAAAATTTGAATCATTGTTTGTCAATGCATTTGGTATGACAACGGCAATTCTAATGGTGGGGTAAAATATTCCTAAAAGCCAGAATCGACCGTTTATACACAATATGTTTTCAATATGTTTTCAATGGGGTAGAAACTTCATCCGGCAATGATCCCCTTGGAGGGGGCTTTATTTAATAGAACTCCTACGACTTTCCAGGGAGTAACATGGCATTCACAATTTATATTTTTTTAAAATATTTTAAATTTGACTAATGGGATTATAAATTATGCTAAAAATTAATAGCAGGCGTCTCTCTTTTTTGCGACAGATCCTTTTTTACGGACTCTGTGGTATTCTGATCATGCTTCAAACGAGTTGCTCGAGTATCCACCGGGTGGACGCGCCTATTTTTGAAAAAAACAGCCGGGCTCATTATCCCGGTAAATTTATTTGGGACGATCTTGTGACCAGTGATATTGCTGCCGCTAAAAATTTCTATGGTGAGTTATTGGGCTGGACCTTTGAACAAGGTGAAAAATATACAGTTATAAAACTCAATAACAAGCGCATCGGCGGAATAATAAATATTCCGCCAAATCCCCTTGAGCCCCATGTTGCACGCTGGATTGCATCGTTATCTGTTCCTGACATCAATCAAGCCGTAGGTGTGGTGTCAGCCCATGGAGGCAAAATTCATAAAAAACCAGAACAAATAGGGGACCGGGGATGGGTTGCGTTGGTCAGTGACCCACAAGGGGCACAATTTGCTTTAATTCATACAGATAATGGTGATCCAAACGATGGGCCCATTGAAGATGGTGCTTGGCTCTGGCATGAACTTTGGACCAACAATCCAAATGATTCAGCCCATTTTTATAAAGAACTTGCCGGGTATTCAACAATCGTAAAGTTGGATTCATATTGGATACTGAAAACAGATAGCCAATGGCGGGCTGGCATTCGAACTGTTTTTAACAAGGATTTGGAGCAAAGATGGGTACCGGTGATCAAGGTGAATAATGTCAAAGCCATATCAACCATGGCAGCACAACTGGGGGGAAGGATTATCATTGAGCGTGAAAGCTCTGATTCTTTTGATCCGGTCGCTTTATTGGCGGATCCTTCCGGTGCCCTTTTTATGATTCAGGAGTGGTCAGGAATAGATGATCTAAAGGAGCGTAAAATACAATGAAAATTCTCAAGCCACTGATATTCATCATTAGCGCCGTACTCATATTTTTCCTTTCAGGTTGTGCCGGTCCCGGATCAACCCATAGTGTAATCCACTATGAGAGTTACCATGATCCCTATCCGTATTGGGGATACGGTAATGACAGGACAGTTATTATCGAACGGCCTGGTAAGCCGGATCGGCCTTCAAGACCAAAGCCGCCGGGCATTGGTCGTCCAAAGCCAAAACCCAGGCGACGATAAATTGATTTTGCATCCTTACGGGTTAGCCATAAGTTCTCCATTTGCCCCTATATGATGTCTTCAGTTGAAATTAAAAACAGCGCATATAGGATGAAAAACGAGGGCTTGAGACTCATGAAATCCTTAAAAGAACTATACACTTCCTGGGATCATCCCATTTTCAGAGGCGTTTTTTCAAAAAAGTGTATAGTTCTTTTTGGGGGCATTCAGCTTTAATTGAATGAGACCCTGAAAAGCAGGCGATACATGACCGGTACAAACAAAAGGGTGATGACCGTTGCAAACAAAAGTCCAAAAAGAATACCCACAGCAAGGGGTTCGAACATGATCCCCCCCCCGAGCCATAAGGGGACAAGACCGCAAATGGTGGTGGCAGTTGTCAGCATAATGGGTCGAAAGCGTTCCCGGGCAGCAAAAAGAATGGCATCCTGTTTTGTGCGATTCAGCTCATCTTGTTCAATTTGAATCCTGTCCAGAAGGACAATGGCATTATTGATAATAATACCGGCAAGTGAAATTAATCCCAAAAAGGCAAAAAAACCAAAATAAGACTTTGCCACCAGAAGTCCAAACACGACACCGATCAATCCCAAGGGGATGGTTAAAAGTACAATGATCGGTTTTTTTAAAGAGTTGAACTGTCCAATGAGAAGGAGGGTTATAATAAAGAATGCCATGGGAAGGTTCTCAATAACAGACCCCATGCCCTCTTCCGAATTTTCTGCTTCTCCGCCCAGTTCATAATCATACCCATGCCCCCATTTTACTCGTTCTTCTATAAGCCAGGACTTAAGTGGTTTAACAAGGGCTGACGCCGTAAATCCGGTTTCAAGGCCTGAAATGGCTGTAATTGTCTTTTGCTGTGCTCTTCTTTGTATCTTGGTTGACTGCCATTGAATCTCAAGCTCTGCGATCTGGGATAACGGTACACTTTTCCCTGTTTTCTGGGAATAGACATTCATGCCTTCAAGACGTTCAATGCTTAGGTTCTGGGCTCCTTTTTCCGTCATCATGATGGGAATTGATTTATCCCCCTCTCTGAAGGTCCCTGTTTGTCTACCCTTTAGAACAGTTTCAAGGGAAATGGCGATGTCCTGATTAGATATGCCAGCAAACTGTGCTCTTTCCGGATTTATATTCACGATTATTTTTTTAGTTTTCAACCCCCAATCATCGTGAATATTTTTTGAACCTGGCATTTCACGCAGTTTGTTTTTTACACTTTCAGCAATTTCAAAAAGCCTTTCGGGATCTTCGCCTGAAATTCGCACAGCCACAGGATCTGCGCTGCCTCCACCTGTGGCCAGACGTGAAATGGTGGGAGAAAGATCGGGGAAATTGTTAAAACAAAAGTTGTCCAATTCTTCAATCACCATCTGATTTGCTTCATCCGATGTGGTGTTAATTAATATATGGGCCGTATAGGTCGTTTTTTCAGGAGCGGTGTAACCAAGATCATACTTTGGGGCCCCTTCGCCAATATAAGAGGTAAGATCAATCACCCCTTGAAGTCGTTCATTGTTTATTAAAAACTGCTCTGAAATATATTTTTCAATGGCGTCAATGACGGCCTCTGTCCTTTTTATGTCTGTACCAATGGGCAGTTCAAAATTGGCTGTCACGAGAAATCGTTCAGAATCCGGCATGAAAATAGAGGGTATAAAGCGCAAGGCATACACAGATGCCGCAAAAGAGATAACGATCAGTAGAATTAACAGCAGCGGTCTTTTCAGATTAAAAAGAAGAATACTCTGGTAAATTTTATTCAATCGGTCAAACATTGACGTTTTTACTTGTTTATCTTTTTTGATTTTTATAAAATAGATACTCAGGAGAGGGATCAATGTCAAGGAAAGAACCCATGAAGAGAGCAAAGCAAATGTAATGACAATAAATATTTCACCCACAATTTCCCCCATGGTGGACTGGGCCAGGTAAAAGGGAAGAAAAGCAGCAGATGTAGTTAAAGATGAGATGAGAAGGGGGACTTTGAGTTCCTTGGCAGATAAAATGGCAGCATCATATGCCTTGTCACCTGTTTCCATCTTAACCATAATGGATTCAGCCATTACAATGGCATTGTCCACAAGCATTCCAAGTGCCATGATCAAAGCAGCTAAAGAGACCTGGTTTAACCCCACATCGGCATTGAACATTAAAAGCAAGGTGGTTACAATTACGGCCGGAATCAGGCTTGCCACTACAATGCCGGTTCTGAAACCAAGAAAAAATAGCATTACAATAAGAACCACAACAACGCTTTGTATCAGGTTGCTGACAAAATCTTTTACTGATTTTTCAACAAAAAGGTCCTGGGAGGCAGATCTTGTGAATTCAACCCCATAGGGATAAATACCTTTATAATATTCAATGAGTTCATCCACCTCTTTTCCAAGGTTGACGATGTTTCCGCCTTTTTTTAAGGCCACTCCCAAAGAGATACCCTTGGCCCCGTCTATTTTAACAATACTCTCTTCTGGTTGCTTATACCCCCGGTAAATATCTGCCACATCGCCAAGATAGATGATTTCGGAACTGTCAGCATCAGATACAATGGTGTTTTTAAGGTCTTCGATGCTTTCATAATTTCCTGTGGGTTCAAGAATGATTCTCTCATTGCCAATTTTTAAATCGCCCCCGGGAAAAATAATATTGGTCTGGGAAAGGATGGATTTGATCATCTCTTGGGTGAGCCCGAGTTCACCAAATTTGGCATTATCATACTCAATGAAAATCTGTTCGGTCTGCTCCCCGACAATGGCCACCTTCGAGGCGTTGGGAAGTTTTATAAGGCCATCTCGGACCTCTTCAGCAATGTCTAAAAGTGCTGCCGGTGTATACCCATCCCCTGTAATACTGTAGATGATACCATAGATGTCTGCCAGATCTTCATCCTGGATTTTGACACTGGAACCTTCGGGGAGCTCATGCTGTATTTCTTCAACCTTTCTTCTGATTTTATCATAGATCGGTTGCATGTCTGTGTATTCAGCTTTTATGGTTATACTAATAACGGATATCCCTGTTCTGGATTCGCTTTCCACATAGTCCAACTCTGCAATCTGCTGTAGCTGTTTTTCTATTTTATCCGTAACCATCATCTCCACCCTTTCAGGGCTTGCCCCGGGAAAGGTGGTCACTACATTTGAAAATCGAACGGTATAAGGTGGCATACTGTTCTGGGGCATATTTTTAAAGGAGTTTATTCCCATGAAGGTCAACACAAAAACGATGGAAAGGGTCAGTACGCTGTTTTTTATAGAAAATGAAGTCATATTTAATTTAACTTAACCGCTATTTTAAAAATTTAACTTTTTTATTGTCCGTCATTTTATCAATACCTGACGTGATGATAAGGTCCCCATCATCCACACCTGATAAAATTTGAAACCCCTTGTCAGTGAGCTTTCCAACCTGCACAATTTTTTTATGAACAATACCAAAACCGTCCTCGTTCTTATCAGGTTCTACGGTAAATACAAAATTACCGTCATTGTCTTCGGCAACACTGTTGGACGGCACAAGAAAAAAACTGTTTTTATCGGTGCTGCCAATGGTAAAGGAGACGTTGGCTGGCATGCCGGGCCGAAGGGCTTTATCTATTTCCATCAAGTTAATTGTTACAGGATATGTGGACGACGGGCTGATGGAGTATGATATTTCCGTGACAACACCTGGGAAAATTTTATCCGCCAGGGTTGAAAAGGTGACACTGGCCCGGGTATCTTTTTTAATCTTTGATATATATCTTTCCGACACCCCCACCACCACCTGGAGATCGTCTTCGGAATTTATATTCACAATGCTCTGACCAGCGGATACGTTTTCGTTTGCATTAATATCTTTGGAAACGATAATCCCATCCATTGAAGAGTAAAGCTTATAATATCCAAGTTCTCTCTTTTTTAATGCGGTGTTTTTCCGGCTGGCGGAGTAATCTGATTCTGCCGCTGAAAATTTGTTTTTGGCAGTTTCATATTCATTTAATGATACATTGTTGTTTTCATACAGACCTTTAACCCTGTCAAGGTTGGACTTGGCCGTTTTTACCTGTACCTGGGTATTTTTCTGGGCCGCCACCGCCTTTTCATAATCAAGGATGGCATCTGAATCATCAATGGAAGCAATGTGCTGATTTTTTTTAACTCTCTGCCCCAGGGCAACGTCGACATTCCTGATAACACCTGAGACTCTAAAGCTTAACTGGGCCTCGGTTCCAGATTCTGAGACACCGGAAAAAGTCCTTTGTTTTTCATTGGTGAAACGAACCACCTTCTGGTATCTCACAGGTCTGATGGTCTCTTTTTGTACCACCGGTTCATTGCAGGAAAAAATTAACAGTGAAATCAGGGCATAAAAAGGCAGTATAACATATCTCTTAATTCTCATAAAAACAGACTCCAGGTATTGTTAACTCAACTTTAAAATTTACATCTTATAGCTCCGGTCACATGACTTGACACTAGCATGGAACTTTAAGTCTATTAAAATCAGAAACTTATGACTCAAAAATAATATTTTTTCAATTGGCTGGCACTATAGTCGACGGATCGACTTAATTGATTGAATGATAATATTCTTTGAATTTATCCGTAAGTCTTTCTTTGGTGTCCAAAGGCGTCAAAAGATTGAATTTGCCATATATCTTTTCCATTTCAAAAAGACTTATAAGGTATTCATAAACGGAGCTCAATGCGGTGAGGTCCGCTGTTAACGAATTGTTTTGAGCATCGGCAAGTTCAACCACAGACACGGTTCCCTTGCTGTAGGCATCCTGAACAAGCTCCAGGTTTTGTTTTGCATAGGTGGCTGCCTCTTGTGATGATTCCAGGGTAACCATTTTCACCATCACGTCCGAAAGCACAATTCTTACACTGTTTTCAATATCCTGGGCAAGAAGTAGTTTTTGTCTCTTAACTCTTGATATTTCCACCATGGTGTCTTTGATTTCAATGGATTTTGATCCCCCCTGATAAAAAGGTAGATCTACATAAACACCTGCGCTCCATGGGGAATCAACGGGATTGGAACCCGGTACATCCGCACCTGATCCACTGCGGGAAAACACATGCTCCTGGTTTGCGGAAAAACTGATGGTGGGCAGATAGTATTTCCTTTTCAAGGAGGTAATTGAGCGTTCAAAAGAAGCTATCTCTTCATTTAACGCCTTTATTTCAAAATCATTATCAATGCATTGTTCAATGTAAAA
>Ga0307987_1000546_pt1 | contig 22319 bp, 17 predicted proteins | sample EllFjometagen181_FD_203157 | JGI IMG/M metagenome (GOLD analysis project Ga0307987, IMG submission 203157) | Marine microbial communities from Ellis Fjord, Antarctic Ocean - #181 | ecosystem: Environmental > Aquatic > Marine > Unclassified | place: Southern Ocean | collected 2014-10-08 | reverse complement strand
CAGCCCCAGCCCCGGCACGATCATGAAGGGGCCGTCGTTGTAGATGGGGGCGAAGTCCAGGTCGTTGTCGGGTTCGTCCATGCGGTCGAACTCCACGTACTGATCCACCCCCGAGATGCTCACGAAAGCCTGGGCCTGGCGCAGTCGGGCAAGGGCGGCGGGGTTGTGGTACAGCGCGGTGAGATCGTCCACGCTGGCCACCACGGCGGAGCCACGACCGATGGCCCGGGTGCCCGAGTCGGTGAAGTAGAAGCCTGCGGCCTGGGCGGAGGCGGGCAGCAGGGCGACGGCGAGCAGGGGCAGGATGCGGCGCATGGGGCCTCCGGACTGGGCTTGCGCGAACCCGTGCCCTGTAACATCGCCGCCATTGGCGCAAGGGTGGGGAGGTATACTGGCGGGGCTATGTCCTGGAGAAACGCATGATCCGCAGCCTCGCCCTACTCGCTTTGATCCTGCCAGCCTCCAGCCTGGCGGTCGGTGCGTCTGCGAAGAAGATTGGTGGGGGGGACAGCGCCTACATCGCGTTCGAGCAGCAGGGCTCGTTGCATTCAGAGTTCTGGCTGCTCGGTGGGGAGGCCTTGGTGCTCGCCGTGGACCTCGACAGTGGGGAGATCGAGCTGCAGGGTGGTGGGCTGGAGATCACCGAGGCGGCCGTTGGCGCCATGATGCTGGTGCCCGGCTGGCTGCAGCCCCATCTGGCCCTGACCCTCAGCAAGCTGGCTGAGAGCCGCCAGGACGAGATTGCAGCCCTGCTGGCCGACTACGAGGGCGACCCGGCCCTGGATGAGCTTGCCTTCTCCATTGCCGCTACCAGCCCAGAGGAATTGAGCCTGGACTGGCAGTACATGCTGCTGGACGTGCTCGAGGCCAACGCCACCGCCATCTACACCATCGATCCCTACGTGCCTTTCGCTGACCTGGTGGAGCTGGACGATGGCAGCACGACGGTGGAGTACCACTACGACGATGGAACCGGGCTGCAGAGCTACACCATCGATAAGGAGATCTACTACTGGCACGTGGTCAATCCAAAGCTCGACATGGAGCTTCCCCTGTTCATGAACCCGGAGTCCAACGGCATCGACGACCCGCCGGGTGGGGTGCACTGGCGGGAGTGGTTCTTCTTCTCGGCTCTCGATGAAGGGACCTGGGACTACCGCACCCACTGGCTCGAGGAAGAGCCCTTCGCGGTGGGCGATGCCGACCTGGCGGACCTCGAGGCTGTCGGCTGGTTGTACGGCTTCACCGTGGACCCCATCGTGGTGGTGCAGGACGGCGCCGGCCAGCCGCTGCTGGTGGAGGTGGACTGGGGCAAGGGCTCGGTGCTGGCCACCACCATGGACCTCGAGGCGGCCCACATGGGCGGCCACGACTTCGCTGCCAACGTGCTCGAGTACGTGCAGCGGCGGGATGTGCTCGAGGCCGACGATGCCACGCTGATGCTGGGAGATGGCGGCGAGGCGGGGGCCGAGTACATCGTGCATTTCGAGGCCGAGGCGCTGCCCTACGAGGTGTGGGATCTGAACGACGGAGCGCCGGATCTCGAGGGCTACAGCAAGGTCGTCGTGCCCATGGGATTGGCCCTCGAGGCCTACGAGACCCTGTACGAGGACAGCTCTACCGAGGCGCTGGAGAGCTTCGTGTCCGACGGAGGCACCCTTCTGCTGCAGGCGGATCCCGCCCTGGGTGACACCTTCGACTACCCCTGCGGGTTCAGCGTCACCATCGACGATGTGAGCGAACCAACCTTCCTGGGCCACCCGGTGCTGGGAGAGAGCATCGCTGACATGGACAGCCTGTGGGACGGCGTGCGCTACGACAGCCTGAGCGGCGAGCGGCCCTTGGCGGACGCCAGCTCCGCGGTGGACGCCATCGGTTGGTTCGTCACCCAGAACATGTTCGACAACGTCGGCGAGTACTCGAGCACCCACAGCGACTACACCGGCGAGCGCTCGGTCTGGCCCCAGCGCATCATGCACAACCACTTCGGCAACTGCGGCGAGTGTCAGGACATGATCACGGCGGCCGCCCGCGCTTGTCTGATCCCCACTATGAACGTGTGGAGCATGGAGGATCACGTCTGGAACGAGTTCTACTTCGAGGATGGCTGGCACGCCTGGCAGGTGGACTGGAGTGACGGCGCCACCCGCATCGACAACGGCGGGGTGGGGGCCGACAGCACCTACGGTGGCGGCAAGGAGGTCAGCGCCATCATGGGCTTCCACGAAAACGGCTACATCGCCGACGAGCACGTGGAACTCTACACCGACACCATCACCGCTAGCGTGACCGTCGCCGACGACGACGGCGACGCCGTGCCTGGCGCCATGGTGCTGGTGGCGGTGGAGAACTACTACTACGACCAGTACCTGGACCAGGCCGCCTGGGTGCACACAGACCTGAACGGGCAGGTGGAGATCACCCTGGGGGACAATCGGAACTTCTGGTTCCTCACTGCGGCGGATCTCGAGGGTGAGGAGGTCTGGGCCCCGTACAGTATCACCGACATCCAGTCAGGGACCTACCCCAACTGGTTCCTGGCCGGCGAGGCGGGAGATCCCGTGATCGCCGCCGCGGACGCGGTGGCCGACTCCACCCACGAGGTGCTCCTGGTCATGGATGGTTGCCTCGAACACCGGCCGGCCCAGGACGAGCGTGATGGCGAAGTCCACGTGAGCCTGAACTTGGACCTGGCCATCGCCGACGTACTGCTGGATGCCCCCGCCAGCCGCAGCTACCTGGGCTGGTACGCCGGCCTCGGCTACGCCTATGGCGGTGGGCTCATCCAGCCCCTGGACGAGCCCGGGGTCGTGGACAGCTACCTGATGAACGCCGACAACCTCGCCCTGTTCGAGGCGGGCGATGAGTTCGTGGTGCTGGCCCAGGAGCGCCAGGTGGGCGCGGGCCTGCTGACCCAGTCCCTCACCACCGATGCCGAGCTGCTCTACCTGGTGATCTCCAACCGTGGCGCCCCCGACCATGTCTTCCACGGCAGCCTGGAGCTGGACTACGAGGGGATCAGCTGGGACTGGCCCCCCGACAACGAGGGCGGCCGCAGCTGCGGCTGCACTACCAGCCCCCGCCGCACCCCCGCCGCCCTCTTGGGCCTGCTGGCAATGCTGGGCCTGGCGGTGCGGAGGCGTCGGAGCGTTCGTTAGTACCCCGACTGCTGCCCCGCCCCGACCACGCCTTCGTAGTCTTCGCCGGTGCTCAGGGTGGTGCGCACCGCGTCGATGGGCCAGCTCTCGTCGCAGCCGGTCATGCGGTTGAGCATGCACGGGTCGTCGTCGCAGTCGAAGCTTTCGGCCTCGTTGTACAGGGGCAAGGTGGTGCCCGGAGGGCTCTTGGGGTCGTCGTCGTCGGTGACCAGGTAGTTGAACGAGGGGATCTGGCCTCGGTTGCCGTTGGCCGCCAGGTAGTTCTGCAGGGCCTTGTCGTTCCAGCTGTCGCTCTCGCTCCAGTTCTGGGTGGTGGCCTCGGTGCTGTACTGGGTGCCCTGCAGCACGTCGCCGTCGTTCTGAAGCTCGAAGGTGACCTCGCGGGTCTGGTCGGCGGTGTCGGAGAACTCGTAGCCGGAGGCGTGGGCGTTTTCGTCCGAGCTGGTGGTCATGGAGGTCCAGACGAAGGTCCAGCTGCCGTCTGACTCGTGCACGCCCGGGTAGGCTTCGGTGCCGATGATCAGGGAGGCGGCATCGAGGCCGGTGCTGGTGATGAGTCCGTAGAAGATCTGATCGCTCAGGGCTTCGTCTTCGCTCTCGATCCAGTCCGGGTCCTCTTCGGCTTCGGCGGGTACCCACCCGAAGGTGAAGTTGTGAGAGACGGACTCCGTGCATGCATCGGCGGCCTGATCGGTGGCTTGCATGGAGAACTGCCAGACGCCGTCGATGATGTCGGGGGCGCAAGCGGTGGACAGCGCGGCCAGGAGCACCAGGGTGGTGGCGGGCTTCATGGCGGACCTCTCGAGAGCAGGGCACCTGCGGCGGTCGCCCTTGGGCGGCTCAGGTTAACATCGGGGAGGTCCAATGCGTGCAGGAGGAGCTCCGCTTCATGCTCACTCGCCTCGATCACATCGCCATCGCCGTACCCGACCTCGAAGACGCCATTCGTCGTTTTGCTCAGGATCTCGGCCTCGAGCTTTCGGGGCGCGAAGACGTTGAAGCGGCCAAGACCTCCACAGCCTTCTTCCCGGTGCCTGGAACCAAGATCGAGCTCGTGCACCCCCTGCGGGGCGAGGGCCCCATCGCGAAGTACCTCGAGAAGAAGGGCGGTGGGCTGCACCACATCTGCTTCGAGACCGACGACATCGAGGCCGACATCGCCCGCCTCACCGAGCTCGGCTACCGCTTTCTGGGGGATGGTCCCAAGCCTGGCGCCCATGGCAAGCGCGTGATCTTCATCCATCCCAAGTCCGCCGGCGGCGTGCTCATCGAGCTCGCCCAGCCCCAGGAGTGACCGTGCTGCCCACCACGCTGCTGCTCGCTCTGGCCGTCGGCGCCCACGCCGACACCGGCGACCAACTGTGCAAGGACTGGGCTGTGATGCCCGACACCGTCACCACCAGCTCGGGTGCCAGTCACCTGTTCCGCATCGATACGGCCAGGGAGTGTCGTCCGGATCTGGACTGTGTCTGGTCGCTCACCAGCGCTGTGGGCGTCCTCGAGGCCAACCAGGGCCTCAACATCTGGTGGGATGCTCCCACCGAACGGCCGTTCATGTGTGAGCCTCTCGATACGTCGCTAGTGGCCACCTGCGTGCTGTGGGGCTCCTACACGCGCACTTCCAGCGCCGACATCCAGGTGCGCTGCACCGATGCCGAGAAGGACCAGCTCCAACAAGAGTTGGCGGACAACTACAAGATCCAAGGTGGCGGCTGCACCTCGCCCAGGCGGGCCGAGGCGCTACTGCTGATCTTCCCCCTCGGGCTGCTGGGCCTGCGTCGCCGCCTGAACGTATAGCCGGCCGCCCATGCCTCCCCTCGTCAGCGCCGTCGGTGAGCAGACCACCCTGTCCGAGCGTAAGCGCCGAGCCGGCCAGCGACTTCTGCTGGGGCTGCCCGATGCACACCTGGGCTACGACCAGCGCGCGGTGTTGGGGCTGCTGAGCCCCGCCGGCTTCGTGCTCGATCCCACCACCGCCGAAGAACCCGGCCAGATCCGGGAGCTGTCCGCCGAGCTGACTGCCCGTCTGCCCCCTGCGCTGCCCCCCATCTTGGCTGCACGGCACGCCGTGGGCCGTCCCTGCCCCGGCTGCGTGGACCTGCCGCCCATCCGCTGGCTGGCGCGGGCCGACGACCCCGACCTCACCCAGCGTGTGGGTCAGGCCTGGCGCCTCGAGCTGGCGGCCCTCGGCTTCCATCTACACCTCGGGCCTCGCTGCGAGCTCGAGCCCTTGCCGGGTGAGCCCCTGCCCTGCCTCGGCACAGAGCTGGAGCCACTGCTGGCGGGTCCGGACGCCCGGCAGGCCGCCCGCACTGTGGGAGCCTTCGTGGCCACCCAGCCCGGTGATGCCTGCGCCCCCTGTCCGTCCCTCTGCCCGGGGTGGGTGCGCGACGATCGCCTGGTGCCCTACGAGCAGGAGCTGCCCGGGTTGCTCGCCGAGGATCTCCTGCCGGTGGCTGCTGCGGTGGGGGCGGGCGTGCCCGCTCTGCTGGTGGGCTGGGGCCTCTGGCCGGCCTTCGACGAGGACTCACCCTGCTGGTGTCTGCCTGCCCTGCTCCAGGAACAGCTGCGGGTGCGCTTGGGGTTCGGGGGGCTGCTGCTGGGCGAGGACCCCACCTTGGCGCCGCCGGCCGAGCGCCTGCGCCGCGACGGGCTGCTGTGGGCGGGCATCGATGCCGGGCTGGACCTGTGGGTACTGGGCGCCGACGCGCCGGCGCAGGTGGCCCTCTTCGAGGCTTTGGTGAAGCTCCAGGAGCGCTACCCGGGGTTGGAGCATGCCCTCGACCTGTCCCAGAAGCGGCTGCTGCGGGGTCGGCAGCGGCTGATGTTGGGGATCGAGCGACCCGGACTCGAGGTCCTGGACAGCCCTGCACACCGGGATTTGGTGTTGCTGGCCCGGGCCCGAGGCAGCTGATCAGCCCGGAGGCAGGCCCTTGCGATCCCGCGAGCAGCGGGTGTCATGGAAGCGCTGCAGGACGTCCAGCAGGCGAGGATGATCGGGAGCGGAGCCGGTCTGAAGCAAGGTGGCGGAGAGGGAGGGCTGCAGTGTGGAGCGGTCGGTGGCGCAGAGCCTGGTCTTGCTCTCTGGCGCCGTCATGGCTTCGTTGAGCCACCCCCGGTAGGTGGTCTCGGCGCTCATGAGGCAGGTCTCACGCTCCGCCTCGGGGACGCGGTCGCAGGCATCGATGTCGATGTGTCGGGAGCGCTCGAAGGCCACCTGGAAGCAGTGCTCCCAGAAGCGCTTTTCGAAGTCCTCGGCGCCCTCGAAGGCCTCGGACCAGCGATCGCGGATGGCCTGCACGTCGTCGTGACGTTCCACCAGGATGGCGATGCCCCCGGGATGGATGGCCTGCCTGAGCTCACGCTGCCACAGGTGATTCGAGCAGTCCCGCACGAAGCGCCCGGCCTTGGCGCAGAGCGTGGCGGCGCCGCCGAGGTCATTGTTGGCCCGTGCTTGTTCTGCCGCCATGAAGAAGCACTCGTCGCGCCACGACTCCAGCTGGATCTCGCCGCACAGCACGTCGGCGTCGAGATCCGTGAGCTGGGCCGTTCGACCTGCCAGGGCCGTGAGACAGTCGCTCCGAAGGGTCTCATCGATGACGGCGCGGCAGTGCTCCAGTCGTTGCTGGGTGTCGCCCCGGGTCAGGCCGGCCTGGTAATGGGCCCGGTCCGCCTGCGGGTCGGCGGTGGCGCTGTCGCCGGCGCAGGCGGTGAGCAGCGTCAGCAGCAACAAGCCGTTCAGTGGAGAACGCCGCAAGCGAGAGCCTGGTAGAGGGGCGCACACGGTAGCTCGTGGAGCCTGGTCTTTCCCTAAACGTCCAGCGCGCGTATGATCCATTCCTTCCCTCCCGCACCTGCGGATTTCGGAGTTGTCATGCGCAAGCTGTTCGGACTGGCGATCCTGGGCCTCTTCCTGGTGGTCGGCTGCGGCAAGAAGACCGAGCCCGAGGCCGCCGCGGACGCTCCTGGCGTCACCGCTGAGCTGGCCCGGCTGGTGGTCATCCGCAAGGAGGTCATCGGCACCGCCGAGAAGCCCACCTACCGGGGCGTGCTCAATCTGTTCAACGGCTACAACGGCGAGATCACCCTCGAGCGGGTGGAGTTCGCCGGCACGGTCGGTCGCCATCCGATGCCCGACAGCATCGAGCAGCTGGAGATCGCGGTACCGGCCAACAGCTCCTTCGAGCTGCGCCTGGATGCGCGCTTCACCTGGAAGGATGACGCCCCCATGAACTTCCAGCGCGGCACCCTGACGGGTACCCTGTACTACCTGGGCCCCAAGGGCAAGATGCGGCAGCTGCCGTTCGCCATCGAAGATCAGCTCACCATCCGCGGCCAGTAGCCTTCGGCATGCCCGCCCTCTCGGTGGCTCTGCTGTGGGCCGCGATGTCCGTCGCTGCGGGTCAGCATCTCGACGGGGTTCCGGCCTGTGCGAGCCTCCAGCCTCCCCCCGCCCAATTGCAGGTGGCTTGGGTCAGCCCAGTGCGCAAGCGGGTGTGGGGGCGCAGCACCCTGTCGGTGGTGCGGGTGTCCGAGCTGCGCACCTTCGTACAGGCCCAGGGCGCGGATCAGGCGCGCACCCTGCAGGCCGTAGGGGTCATCGGGCGACGAGGACGCGTACGCAAGCGCTACAAGGTGACCCTCTTCGACGTCAGCGCCGACCAGCTCTGTCGGCCGGTGGAGCACACCGTCGAGGGCGAGGACTGCGACGGCCTGCCTGCCTGCGGGGGCAGTCGGCAGAGCGGTGTTCGTCATTACACCGGCTGCGGAACCACCCTCGACACCGCCGTTGATGCCCCCGGCTTCGACCTCTACAGGGTGTTTTGGCGCGACGCGGCCCGCAATGGGTTCTGCGTGATGCCCCTCGAGAGGTTCCTGGGTGGGGCCTAAGCCCCAACGAAAGGCCGAAGCCTCGTGCTCTCAGCGGTTAGCTTGGGGGGAAAGGATGTGTACGTGCCCAAATCCGAACAGCATTCCGTGGAGCAGACCGACGCCGACCCTGTCGAAGTGGAGCGCCTGCTGTCCCTGGCAGCCGACGCCCCCGATCTTCCAGGTCGCCTGGGTCTGATCTCCGAAGCCCTTATGGGCAGGCCCTATGTGGTGGATTCCCTGGTGGGTGGTCCCGGCAAGTCCGAGCAGCTGGTCACCCGGCTGGACGGCTTCGACTGCGTCACTTTCTGCGACGTGGTGCTCGCCCTGGCCACCTCATCCGATCCAGCGGGGTTCCGCTCCCGGGTGCAGGCCCTGCGCTACCACCGTGGTCTGCTCAGCTGGCGTAATCGCAACCACTACACCCACAGTTGGCTCGAGCGGAATGTAGGCGCGCGCTTGCTCGAGCCGCTGTTGCTGGCCCTGTGGCACACACGCGGTGCTCCACGCACCCTCGACATCCTGCCGGGCTACCCCGCCCTGGACTGGCAGCCGCGCTTCCTCCCGTGGTCCCGCCGCGCGTCCCTCGAGGCCTGCGCGCACACCGGCGACTGGGTCGGGTTCATCTCCCATCGTCCTCGCATGGACACCTTCCACGTGGGCCTGCTGGTCCACGATGGCGAGCTGACGGTGCGCCACGCCAGCCAGAGCCGTGGTCGGGTCATCGAGGAGCCCCTCGCGGTCTGTATGAAGGACTGGGACGTGCCTGGTCTGCTGCTGGCACGGCCGATCTCGCAGCCGTAGCGTCCACATCGGAGCATCATCGTGAACCCCATCACCGCGTTGATCGCCACCGCCAATCCGCAGGATGCCGTTCCCCTCGCCCGCAGGCTGGCCGCCACCGGCTTGGTGGAGCGGCTCATCTTGCAGGCACCCCCCAGCGACGCGGAGCACCCCCGGTCCTTGGCTGGGCTGCCATGCACGGTGCTGCCCACGGCGGAGCCGGGCTCCACGGCCCACCTCGCTCCCTTGCTGGCGAGCGTGCAGGTCCCCTACCTGCTTGTGGTCGAGGCGGCGGGCCAGCTCGACCCCCACCCGTGGGGGCTGGCTCGTCTGCTGCAGGCGGCCCGCGCCAGCGGCGCGGCCTTGGTCTACGGTGACTACCAGGACGAGCGCGACGGCGTCCTGGTGGCGCATCCCCTGGCCGACTGGCAGGTCGGCAGCCTGCAGGACAGCTTCGACTTCGGACCCTGGAAGCTCTACAGCATGGAGCGCCTCCGGCAGGGTCTGGCCCAGCAGCCCATGGGCGCAGAGCTGCGCTGGCATGGCTGGTACCACCTGCGGCTGGCGGCCACGCGCCACGCGCCGGCCCTGCGGGTTCCCGAGCCCCTGGCCGTGCTGCGGCCCCTGGCCCTGCGCAAGACCGGTCAGAAGGTCTTCGACTACCTCACCGCCGCCCGCGAAGCCCAGGTCGAAGCAGAGGCCGTGTTCACCGAGCACCTGCGGATCCTCGGTGCCCTGCTCGAGGGGCCGTTCCGTCCCTTCGTGCCCCGGGCCCCCGGCTTCCCCGTCGAAGCCTCGGTGATCATCCCCGTACGCAACCGCACGCTCACCGTGGGGGACGCGGTGCGCAGCGCCCTGTCCCAGCAGGCGGACTTCCCCTTCAACGTCATCGTGGTGGACAACCACTCTACCGATGGCACCACGGCCATCCTGCGGGAACTCGCCGCCGCCGATCCCCGGCTTGTGCATGTGGTCCCCGAGCGTCGGGATCTGGGCATCGGGGGCTGCTGGAACGTGGGCGTCTTCCACCCTCGCTGCGGTCGCTACGTGGTGCAGCTCGACTCCGACGATCTCTACGCCGGCACCGACACCCTGCAGCGCATGGTTGGTCTGCTGCGGGACGAACAGTGCGGCATGGCGGTGGGCAGCTACACCCTGGTGGACATGGAGCTCGAGGTCATCCCGCCTGGGCTCATCGACCACCGTGAGTGGACCGACGACAACGGCCCCAACAATGCCTTGCGCATCGGTGGTCTGGGAGCCCCCCGGGCCTTCGCCACCGAGCTGGTGCGGCAGAACCCGTTCCCCAACGCCAGCTACGGCGAGGACTACGCTGTGGTGCTGCGCATCAGCCGTGAGTGGAAGGTGGGGCGCATCTACGACTCGCTCTACCTGTGTCGGCGCTGGGAAGAAAACAGCGACGCGGACCTACCGCCGGATGTGGCGGCTCGCTACCAAGTCTACAAGGATCGGCTCCGCAGCCTCGAGCTCCAAGCCCGCACGGTGGGGCCGGTATGAGCACCGGCGGTGCGGACGGCGGCACCGGCGGCGGCGTAGACGGCGGCACCGACGGCGGCGTAGACGGCGGCACCGACGGCGGCGTAGACGGCGGCTGGGCTGGCCGCTTTGTGCCGCGGGGTGTGCTGCCCCCTGCTAGTATCGCTCCCTCTTTCGGGGCACGCCTGGCGCCGTTCATGGACTGGCAGGCGGGCTGCTGGCCCCGCTTGGCTACGGCCCGGGCCGGGCTCGAGGCGGTGCGCACCCGTGAGCTCAGCGTGGACGGTCGCAGGGTGTTGGCTCAGTTCAACCCTGGCCGAGCAGTGAGCACCACCGCCAAGGTCGATGCCGCTAGCATCCAGCAGCGGCCTTGCTTCCTCTGTCCCGCCAACCTCCCCGACGAGGAAAAGGGCCTGGCCTACGGTCGCCACTGGGTGCTGCTGGCCAACCCCGCGCCCATCCTGCCCCAGCACTTCGTGCTGGCCCATCGCGACCACCGTCCCCAGCGGGCCCGAGACGCCATCCCCATCTTGGTGGCGTTCGCGGCAGACACCGGCGGCTACGCGTCCTGCATCTACAATGGGCCGGCCTGTGGCGCTTCTGCCCCCGATCACCTCCACCTGCAGTCGGTACAGGCCGGCCTGCTGCCCGAAGAGCTGGCGGCCTGGGCCGTGGTGGATGGCGCCCCGGCCGAGGGCATCGTCTCTGGCCGGCGCCTGCGGGCCTGGGTCGTGCCCGGTCCCGGCCCGGTGTTGCTGGGGTTCTTTGGCTCGCCCACCGTGGTGCAGCGGGCGCTGAACGCCGCGGCCGACGCCTTGGCGATGCTCCAGGGCGAGCCTGACGAGCCCCGCCTGAACCTGGTGGCCAGCGGGCGCGACGGGCAGGTGCTGGCGCTGCTTTTCCCCCGCGCGGCCCATCGACCCGCCTGCTACCACGCTCCGGAGCCCCAGCGACGACTCATCAGTCCGGGGGCCATCGACATGGCCGGCTTGCTCGTCACAGTGCGCGAGGCCGACTTCGAGTCCATCGATGTGCCGCTGGTGCGCGATATCTACCGTGAGACCTCCCTGGGCATGGAACACATGGCCCGGGTCCGCGATCTGCTCGTGAGGAGACTGGCCCATGTCTGAGCCCCGCCTACGCGTCGGCTTGATCCAGGGGCGCGACGCTCTGCGCTTCCGCCTCGACGGCTTGTTCCACCTGCTGGTGGACGACGCCTCGGCGCCCACGGCCCGCGTCGGCGGGCGCTGGCGGGCGGAGCGTGGCCCCGATGGTGTCGCCCTGTGGCGCCACGGTGCCGATGAGCCCTTCGTCCACGGCCAGCGCTTGCGGCTGCGCCCCCTGGTCGAGCACGCCTCATCGTTCCTGCTGCACGACATGACGGTGGGGGTGAACTTCCACTGGCAGCACGACGAGGACCTGAGCTTCCGTGGCGCGTTGAGCCTCGAGGCTCGCGAGGCCGGCATGGACGCGGTGAACGAGGTGGGGCTCGAGGCCTACCTCCTGAGTGTGGTCTCGTCGGAGATGAGCGCTCGCTGCCCCACCGCTCTGCTCGAGGCCCACGCGGTGATCTCCCGGTCCTGGCTGCTGGCTCAGCTAGAGGCCCGCGGTGTGGCGCCCATCGCGCCTGGCGATCCCGAGCTGCAGGGCGACACCCAGCACATTCTGCGCTGGTACGATCGCGAGGACCACGCCTTCTTCGACGTCTGCGCCGACGATCACTGCCAGCGCTACCAGGGGGTCACCCGGGCCTTCTCGGAGCAGGCCACCGCGGCGGTGGAGGCCACCCGCGGCCAGGTGTTGGTGAGCGATGGCCAGGTCTGCGACGCTCGCTTCTCCAAGTGCTGTGGCGGCTACACCGAGCTCTTCTCCAGCGCCTGGGGCCCCCAGGACCCCAGCTACCTGCAGGCCTTCGCCGACCTGCCCGATGGAGAAGCCCCCGGCTACCCGCTTCCCTTGAGCGACGAGGCCAACGCTGCGCCCTTCATCCAGGGTGCTCCCCCGGCCTTCTGCAACACACAGGACCGCGCGGTGCTCGAGAAGCTGCTGCCGGAACTGGACCACGATACCCGGGACTTCTACCGCTGGGAGCAGGTCATCGAGCAGGGGGATCTACAGGACCTGTTACGAGACAAGTTGGGCCTCGAGCTTGGGGCCATCCTGTCCTTCGAACCACTGGAACGCGGGCCGTCCGGGCGGTTGATTCGCCTGGCGGTCCAGGGTGAGGCTGGGCGTGCGGTGCTGGGCAAAGAGCTCGAGATCCGGCGGGCCCTGTCCCCCACGCACCTGTACTCATCAGCCTTCGTGGTCGCGCCCGAGGGCGAACGGGGTGGAGCTCCGGCACGCTTTCGGCTGCGGGGCGCGGGCTGGGGCCACGGCGTTGGCCTGTGCCAGATCGGCGCTGCGGTCATGGCCGAGCGCGGCTACCACGGGCGGGCCATCCTGGCGCACTACTACCGAGGTGCCGAGCTCGAGACACGCTACGAATAGGCCCTACTCCAGCCCCAGCTCCACCTGCAGGGCCATGTGGTCCGAGCAGCTCAGGGCTTCGTCGCAGTGGCAGTCCACCGTGGTGGCGGACCGCGCCTCGAGCTCGGGCGTGGTGTAGACGTAGTCGATGCGCAGGGGCAGCCAGCCGCCCACCGAGCGGGTGATGCCTGCGCCCCGTCCGACCGCGTGCCAGCTGTCGCTGAGCTGCCTCCGCAGGGCCACGTGTACGGCGCTGTCGGGGGTGCTGTTGAAGTCGCCGGCGATAATTGTGGGGTCCTGGAAGCCCCCCACCAGGCGGCGGACCTCGGCCACCTGTTCGGCCTGGGTGGCTACGGACTCCTCCATCTGGGTCAGCACGGCAGCCAGGGGACCGATCTCACCGTGGGCCACCGCCTGTAGGGCACGCTCCACCTCGCGCATGGTCACGCCGTACGGCAGTACATGCAGGCCCATCACGTTGAAGGTGCGCTCGCCGTCGGAGACCTCGGTGAAGACGTAGCGCCAGCCCGGAGGGAGGGGCAGATCCCGGCCCCGCGTGATGCGCCAGGGCCCGGTGCCCGAGACGCAGACTCCCAGCCCGCCGGTGCCCTTACCACCCCGGCCGTAGTAGTCGATCTGCTCGCATTCCATCGCCAGGTCGTCGGCCAGCGCCTCGAGGCGCCGTCCGCTGATCTCCAGCAGCACCAGCACGTCGGGCTGAGAGCTACGGATAGTGTCGAGCACGCCCTGGCGCGCGGCGTCGGGGCTGCAGCGCGCCTCGTCTGGATCGGCGAAGGAGCCGAGGCGCCCGACGTTCCAGGCCAGCACCCGCAGGGGGGCGTCGTCGTCGCTGCCCAGGCTGGGCAGGTGGCAGGCGGGGGTGCAGGCGTCTCCGCGCACGCCGGCCTCGAGGCCCAGGTGCAGTACCGCGACCAGCCACAGCCAGCGGGAGCGCCGGGGCCGCACGAGGGGCAGCAGCACCACCACGGACGCTGCGACATGGAGCCAGGGCAGCAGCAGCACGGCGATGACCAGGGGCGCTGCGGGTGTGCTGTCCATACGGCCCATGATGGTCACGCCCCACAGCACGCCCAGTCCCCACAGCAGCAGCAGCCACCCCGCGCAGCCCAGATAGGATCGCTGCGCCGGGGCGGGCGCTTCGAGGGTGGGCTCCGGCGCCTCGAGGGTGAACTCGGGCTCGGGCTCGATGGGGGGCGGTGCTGGAGGCAGCTTGCTCATGGGGCTCGTGCGACGGCGCCTGGGTCAACGGGTGAGGCTGGGGGAAGGAACGTCCTATTCCGGTGAGGCCGTGATGGCCTCGCTCCGGGGCTGCGGACGCAGCCTCGCGCCCCAACGAATAATGGTCAGTGTCGGAACCTGCGGGTGAAGCGGGGGTTGCCCGCCTTGTAGCGCTGCAGGCGGTCCGTCTCGGGGGTGTCGTGGGCGGCCAGGGCTGGTGATAGGATAGGCAGCGCCCCGTGAGCTTCCCGACACAGCGCATGCCCGCTGATTCGGCGTCCGGAGGAAGCATGAGACGCCACCTGCTCATTCTGGCCCTCGCCACCGCCTGCGGAGACAAGGACGACACCGGTTCGGTCGAAGACCTGGACGGCGACGGCTACGGTGTGGCTCAGGACTGCGACGACGGCAACGCCAGCGTCAACCCCGGGGCGCCCGAGCAGCCCTACGATGGCCTTGACAACGACTGCGACAGCTCCACCCTCGACGACGATCTCGACGGTGACGGCTTCATCGCCGAAGAGGACTGCGACGACGACAACGCTGACGCGTTCCCTGGCGGCGTGGAGTACTGCGACGGCGCCGACAACGACTGCGACGACGAGATCGACGAGCAGGCTCTGGACACCCTTGCCTGGTTCGCTGACTACGACAGCGACGGCTACGGTGACCCTGAGGTCGAGGTGCTGGCCTGCCAGTCCCCCCCCGCCTACGTCGCGGACGACAGCGACTGCGACGACGGCGACGCAGAGATCCACCCCGGTGCCCAAGAGCCCTACGACGGTGTGGACAACGACTGCGACGGCGAGATCGATGAGCACGGTGGGGCCCCGACCTTCGAGTGGTTCCACGACGGTGATGGGGACGGCTACGGCGATCTGTACGACATGACCGAAGCCGAGAAGCAGCCCTATGGGTACGTGCCCAACGACAACGACTGCGACGACAACGACAGCGAGATTCATCCCGGGGCAGACGAGCGCTGCAACGATCTGGACGACGACTGTGACGTGCAGATCGACGAAGACGGTGCCTGCCAGGAGTTGGACATCGTCGGCGCGGACGACTGGTGGTCCGGCGACGACTACGGCGACCAGGCTGGCACCTCCCTGGCGGGTGGCCAAGACCTGACCGGCGACGGCACCGACGACTTCATCATCGGCGCTCCCGGCACGTCCTCGGGCGGCTCGTTTTACTTCATGCCTGGCGAGTACACGGGCTACTTCACGGGCCTGGAGCTCGACGAGGCGTCATCGTCCGGGGCCATCACCTGGGCCACCACTATGTCCGGTGCCGAGCTGGGCGACGACGTGGCGCTGTTCCGGGACGTCGATGGCGACGGTGAGGTGGACTTCGGCGCGGGCGCCCCCGAGGCCGAGGGAACCGGGATTGCGGTGCTGTGGTTCTCGAGCATCGAGGACTACAGCTACGTCTCCATCTCCGGTGGGCGCTCAGAGCTGGGGGGAGTGGCATCGGCGGGTGACATGAACCGCGACGGCCTCACCGACATGCTCATCGGCGCCCCAGGCGCCGACGCCGACGTGGGCGACGAAGGCTTCGTCGAGGTTTACCTGGGCGACGCCAGTGCGCAGATGGTGGCCGGCCAGTACTGGATGGGCGACAACAGCAACGACGAGCTCGGATCGGAGATCGCTGGCGCTGGCGATGTGGATGGCGACGGCCTGCGTGACGCCCTCATGGCCGGCCGGGGCTACCCCTCAGGCGGGCGCAATGGCGCGGTGTGGATGGTCCTGGGGCGCGGCTTCTGGCCTGGCTCCGAAGGCAGCCTGTCCGACGTCGAGCACATGTTCGTGGGCGAGGCCGCCGGTGATCATGCCGGGCATGCCCTGGCCGGCGGTCAGGACTTCGACGGCGATGGCTACGATGACTTTGCCATGGGTGCCCCCTACAACAACTCCGGGGGCAGCGACGAGGGCGAGGTCTACCTGTGGTCTGGCGGTCGCTCCTGGTCCGTGGGAGGTGGATCGTGGTCGATGGCCTCGGCCCCCACCACCTTCCTTGGGGAAGGCGCATCGAGCCGTGCGGGCTACGCCCTCGATTTCGTGCGCGACTTCGACGGTGACGGCGCGCCGGATCTGGCCGTGGGTGCGCCCTACCTCAGCAGCTCCAGCGCTCTGCGGGGCAAGGTGTACCTGCTCCATGGGGGGCCTGGCGCCTGCACGGGGTCCTGCGATCTGGCCGACGCCACCATCTCCTGGGTGGGCGAAAGCCCCGGTGATCGCCTGGGCTCCGCCATCGCGAGCGGTGACGCCAACGCTGACGGGCTCTTCGACCTGATGATCAGCGCCCCGACGGCCGATGTCGCCGGAACGGAATCCGGCAACCTCTACCTGGTGCTGGGCTGGTAGGGGTTACCCCCTCCTCATGATTCCTCTCTTGAAGCGTCTGGGCTATCGGCCCTACCAGGTGGTGTGGGAGCTGACCCTGGCCTGTGATCTCAACTGCCGCCACTGCGGCTCCCGGGCAGGCAAGGCCCGTCCTGACGAGCTCACGACCCCCGAAGCGCTGGCCTTGTGCGAAGAGCTGGTGGCCCTGGGCACCCGGCGGGTCACATTGGCGGGGGGTGAGCCCACCCTGCGCCAGGACTGGCCACTCATCGCCAACGCGCTCACCAGCAAAGGGGTGAGGGTCAACATCCTGAGCAACGGCCGCAGCTGGGACGCCGACAAGGCCCGCATGGTCAAGCTGTACGGGCTCGAGTCCGTGGCGTTCAGCCTCGACGGCTGCGAGGCCACCCATGACTACGTGCGCCGCATCGACGGCCAGTGGCGGGCCCTGCTGGACAGCATCGACCTCACCCGGGCCGCGGGGGTCGCGGTGTCCGTGGTCACCATGCTCAATCGCCGCAACATGGCCGAGCTCGAGGACATGCGCGACATCCTGGCGGAGCACGACGTGGCGTCGTGGCAGCTGCAGCTGGGCAACCCCACGGGCAACATGGCGGACCACCCCGAGCTGGTCGTCCGGCCCCCCGACGTGCTCGATCTCATCCCTCGCATCGCTGCCCTCAAGCAGCTGCCCGGCCGGCCTGTGGTCTACCCTGCCGACAACATCGGGTATTTCGGCGAGCACGAAGGAGTGCTGCGGGACCGCTCCAAGGTGGTGCCCTTCTGGGTGGGCTGCCGCGCGGGCTGCCACGTGGTGGGCATCGAGTCCAACGGCAACATCAAGGGCTGCCTGTCGCTGCCCTCGGCGCTGAACGACGAGGACCGCTTCGTCGAGGGCAACATCCGCGAGCGCTCCCTCACCGAGATCTGGAAGGACCCCGACGCCTTCGCCTACAACCGCAAGTTCAGCGTCGAGCAGCTCGAGGGCTACTGCCGCCACTGTGCCTACGCTGAGATCTGTCGCGGCGGCTGCGGCTGGACCAGCTTCGCCCATGTGGGCGAAATGGGTGGCAATCCCTACTGCTACTACCGGCAGCTCCAAGAGCGGGAAGCCCAGACCTGAACCCGGCTGGCACTCTGCGGGAGGCCCTGTCTCGACCCCTGCTACTCCGTCGACACCCCGTACAGCTCGTCGGTGACGCAGGCTGGGTCGTCGGCGCAGTCGGGATCGGCGCAGTCGATGTGGCCGTCGCCGTCGTCGTCCTCGTCGTTCTCGCAGTCCATCTCGGCTGGGGGCGCGCCGTACTCTTCCACGGCTTCGCAGGCCGGGTCGTCGGCGCAGTCGGGGTCGGCGCAGTCGATCTGGCCGTCGCTGTCGTTGTCGAAGTCGTCGTCGCACTGCTGCTCGAAGCTTCCCGAGTCGAAGGTGGCGCCGTACAGGGGCACCGGGTCTTCTTTGTCGAAGCAGGCGGTCATGGAACCCGAAGCCACCAGCGCCGCGCCCACCCACTTCACGGCGCGGACGGTGGTCTTTCCGGCGTCGAGCTCGTCACAGACGGACTTCAGGTAGGCTTCGAGGGTCGCGGGATCCATGTTTCCTCCACTCTTGGGCAACGTAGCATGCACTGCGGAAGGGCGCGCCCGTGCCCACCGGGCTAGCTGAGCAGTGGACGCCCGCCCTGCGCAGGGGCGTTTCGACAGGAGGTCGACCCCCCATGCGCATCCCCGAGCGGCTGCTTCCCCTGGTGGACCAGGGCGCCATCGATGAAGTCATTCGCCCCTTGATGAGTGGCAAGGAGGCCCAGGTCTACCTGGTGCGCACGGGCGAAGAGATCCGGGTGGCCAAGGTCTACAAAGAGCTGGACTACCGCAGCTTCCGAAATCGCTCCGACTACACCGACGGTCGCCGGGTGCGCAACAGCCGTGAGCAGCGGGCCATCGCCAAGCGCACCAGCTACGGCCGCGGCCTGGACGAGCAAGCCTGGCACACCGCCGAGGTCGACGCCCTGTTCCGCATCCATGCGGCGGGCGTGCGGGTACCCGAGCCCTTCGAGTTCATCGACGGCGTGCTGGTGATGGAGCTGGTGCAGGATGAACACGGTGAGCCTGCCCCCCGATTGGCGGATCTGGCCCTGAGCCGTGACGAGGCGAAGTCCATGTTCGATCACCTGCTGCGGGAGGTCGTGCGCATGCTCTGCGCCGGTATCGTGCATGCGGATCTGTCGGACTTCAATGTGCTGCTGGCCCACGACGGCCCGGTGCTCATCGACTTCCCCCAGTGCGTGGATCCGGCCCACAACAACAACGCGCATCGTCTGCTCGTCCGAGATGTAGACAATCTCACCCGCATCCTGGGGCGCTTCGCGCCAGGGTTGCGCCGCATGCGCTACGGTGATGAGATCTGGGACCTGTACGAAGCTGGAAATCTGCGTCCCGACTCGCCCCTCACCGGCAAGCGCCGTAGCCGGGCCCAGGCCGACACCAGCTCGCTGCTGGCCGAGATCGAGGATCTGGAGCGGGAGTCCCGCGAGCGCCGCGAGGCCCTGGGGCTGCCGCCCGCCGCGCCTCCCCGGGCGCTCGTCATCCTCTCCGATCCCGAGCCAGAACCCGAAGAGCAGGCCACTCCCTCGCCTTCCAAGCGCAAACGTTCCCGTCGCCGGCGTCGCAGGGGTGGCGGTTCGCAAGGCAACGCGGGGTCCTCACAGGGTGGCAAGCGTCGTCGTTAGCGCCTGGGTGGTTCCTCACCGCTGCCCCGCTCTTCATGCCGCTGCGAGCCAGTGGCGATAGGGCTCTGTCTCGGGCTGGAGCGCAGGCGGTGTTCCGGGTCGGTGGAGGCCCTTCATGCCCTTGCTCCTATTGCTGTGCTGCTGGCTGGCCCTCACCCCCGCCCAGGCGCAGGAACCGGCCGACCCAGCCCTGCTCAGGGCTCGGCTGCACCAGGAGCTCCTGCCCTCCCTGACGGCCCGTACCCAAGCCGCCGCTGCGCGCGCCGAGGCCGCGGAGCGCTGGTACCAGGGCCAGGGCGCTTGGACCGAGGCCTTTCCCGCGTTGGCCGGGGCTCCCATCGGCGACCCCGCCTTCCTGCGGGCGCGGGCCTGGGCGCTACAAGAGCGCGCCGAGCAGCGTGCAGCGGAGCAGACCGAGCTCGCTCCCGAAGGCCTCGATGGCGCTGGTGCCGCGCTGGTGGACCCCTGGCGTGCCGCCTTGGGTCAGGCCAGCGATGCCGAGGAACAGGCTGACGTGCTCGAGCAGCGCTTCGTGGCCGGCCTGCGCGCGGTGCTGGCCCGGGCCCCCCTGTTGCAGGACGCCGAGGTGGATCGGCAGCTCTCGACCCTGGCCCAGCTCCGGCTCGCAGCCCAGGCCCCCTCCGCGAGTTCCGAAGAGCTGGCCCTGGCCGATGGGGCGGGCCGTGCGGCGGGCGAGCTCGTAGGATTGCGCCTGCTCGCCTGGCGCGCGGCGACGATCCCCGGTGACCCTCAGCTGAGCCTGGCTGTGCGGGACCAGCTCGAGCCCTTGCCCGAGGCCCTGCCTGACGACCCCGTCCTCGCGCTGGCCCTCGAAGCCCGCCTGGATCGCCTCGAGCGGGTCCAGCCCCTGCTCCCTCGCGAGCAATCCGAGCGCATCGCCGGGCTGACCGCCGCCCACGATCAGCTCGTCCTCAGCGCTGAGAAGCTTCGCCTCGAAGCCGCTCTCGCCGACGAAGAATCCGTGGCCGAGCCCGTCGGTGCCTTGCCGATGGAGCAACTGGAGGCCGAGGTGCAGCAGCTGCACCAGACCCTCGAGGAAGCCCGGACCGCGCTGGGGGATGAGCTGCACGAGGCCGGCCAGGACGGCTTGCACCAAGAGGTCGCCCAGCTACGCGTGTGGCTCGACGAGAAGCGCCTCGCTACGCGGCAGGTCGCCCTGGAGCGCGCCCGGCGCTTGGCTACGACGGGGCTCGAGCAGGAACAGAGCGACGTCAAGCTGGCCGAGGCCCGGCGCGAGGCGGATCTGGCTCGGCAGCAGGCTGACGAGGAAGCCTCCCAGGCCGAAGCGGCCCTGCGCCAGCAGGTGGCGCTGCTGCGCGGGGAGATCGCGGATCTGGTCGAGGGCGAAGCGGCGCGCCGTGAGTCCTCGCTTGCCGGCATCGATGCATTGGGGGGGAGGCTGGAAGAGCAGGCGGACGCCCTGGTCTCCGCCTTGGCGCTGCCACCCCTGGATTCCCAGCGCGAGGTACGCATCGACGATGCCTACTTGGCGCTGCGGGCCCTGGTGGATGACAGCCGCCGTGAGCTGGGGCGGCGTGTGGACGCGCGGGCGGCCCTGCAGGACGATGGCGATCAGCGCCGAGCGGGTCACCAGGGGCAGGGAGCTGGCGCCGACCCAGCGGCGAGCACCGACCTCGTCCGTCAGCTGCTCATCGACGCACAGGCCGCCCGGAGTGACCTCGACGGCGTCATCGACGATCGTGAAGCTGCCGCTGCAGACGAGATCGGTGCGGTGCTCACCTTGCTCGGTAGGTCCAAGGTCCAGCGGCGCCTCGGCCGCGACGATGCCTCCGTCCACGCCCGCCGCGAGGTCTCGCGGGCCTTCCTTCCCGAGCTCGTGGCCGAGCTGGGCGAGCTCCCGGTGCGGGCGGGTAGCCGCCTGGGGCAGGCGGGGCCCTGGCTGCGCTCGCTCCCTGGAAAGCTGCTGGACCTCGGGGCTATCTGGGTGCTGCTGGCGGGCTCTGTGGAGCTGTTGCTGCTTGGCCTGGTGTGGGTCTGGCTCCGTCGGGCTGCGCCTGGCTGGGTCGAGACGCTGGCGCATCGGGCCCACGACGCCGCCAAGGATCGGGACGCCCGCGGCCTGCCCCGCTGGCTCGCCCTGCAGGCTCAGCGCTGGCTCGAGCCCGGCGACATCGCCCTGTTGGCGTCCCCCTGGTCCGCCCTGACCCAGGCGATGGTGGACGTGCTCGCCTGCTGGCAGCTGGCTCGGTCCTTGGGCGATGCGCCCACCGTGGTGGTGTTGCTGGCCTGGGGTTTCGCCGCGGTGGTGCTCTGGCGAGCCCTCCCCACTGCCGTCGTTGCCCTACTCTCCACCGCCGAAGAGCAGCGCCCGGCGCTGCGCATCTTGACCGTCCCCACCCGGGAGCGGGTCCTGTGGACTGTGCGCCTGTTCGTGGGCTGGTGGCTGGCGCTGGTGCTGTGCCAGGTGGCCAGCCTGCGCTTGCTGGGCGCCGACCGCTTGCTCGAGCTGGTCAATGTCCTGGGCACGCTGGCCTTCTGGGTGTTGCTGGTGGTGGTCGTACACCGCTGGAGTCCCTCGCTGGTGCACGCCCTGGGCGAACAGCCCGACAGCCGGCTGGTGCGCTGGGCGGGCCGCAGCTCCAGCTCGTGGATGCTGCGCACGCTGCAGGGCATCACCGCCTTGGGTCTGCTGCTGGCCCAGCAGGTCACCCGTCTCGGCGCTCGGGTGGCCGGCGGCGGTCCCAGCATGTCCCGCCTCGCGGCCCTGGTGGCCCGTCGGCAGCTTCGGGACAGCACCGAGCGTCGTGGGGAGCCCCTGGACGCGCAGCTCACAAAGCAGCTTGTGGCCCTGCGACCGCCGCTGGTGGGTGTGGAGCAGCTCGAGGGGGATCTGAACTCCGCGCTCGAGGGGTGGCTCGGTCACCGCAGGCGTGGGCTGTACGTGGTCACCGGCGATCGTGGCCTGGGGCGCACCACCCTGCTGCACCGCATGGGCCGCAGCCTGGCCAGTGAGCACAAGGTGGTCACCCTCTGTGTGGACCACGGCCTGGACGGCCCAGAACAAGCCCGCGCCTGGCTGGCTGCGGCCGTGCTGGGGCGCGGAGGTGAGAGCCCCCCCGGTCGCCAAGAGCTCATCGACGAGATCTCCTTGTTGCCGGGGCCGCGGGTGTTCCTGGTGGACGAGATGGAGCGGCTGTTCCTTCGGGAAGTGGGCGGCTTCGAGGCACTGCGCATGATGCTGCAGGTGC
>Ga0307987_1000544_pt1 | contig 22344 bp, 19 predicted proteins | sample EllFjometagen181_FD_203157 | JGI IMG/M metagenome (GOLD analysis project Ga0307987, IMG submission 203157) | Marine microbial communities from Ellis Fjord, Antarctic Ocean - #181 | ecosystem: Environmental > Aquatic > Marine > Unclassified | place: Southern Ocean | collected 2014-10-08 | reverse complement strand
GGTATCGACCCCCTACATAGGGAGTGACGTTCCCGCTAGGCGCTATCGCCGTATATTTGTAGTTCTTACACGGTTATGACCGATCCGCATCCCGTGGGATGGGCGTCGTGGGCGCTTGATGGTGTCGAGGCCCAGCTCGCGCATGGCGGTAGCGCGGCTGAAGCCGGAGATGATCTGGTAATGCTCACCGTCGGCGCAGGGGCGCACGATGATGGGGATCTGCTAGCCCTCGGCAGCGATGCTCTTGCGGAGTTCGTGCGTTCGGAGCGAAGCCCAAAACATCAGGTCCAGATTGTCATATTTCTGCTTTACATGCGCTATTTGCCGATATTCATCCATGGTGTTGTGATGGATCATTGTGGCTATGAGCTAAGCGGAGAGGGGGGGGGTGCAATCGATTGCCCCCCCGTTTGTCAACGGCGGTGGCGGTCGCGCCCACGGCGACCGCGGTCGGGTCGTTGGGGACGGGATGGATCGCGAAGCGCCGGTTCGGGCTCGGGATCAGGTTCGGGTTCGGGTTCAGACGCGGTGCAGGGCTGCAGGGCCTCGATGGCGTCGGTAGCGAGAGTGGCTCGCTGAGTGTGTGACCGGACGGCATCGAGGGACTTTGTGAAGTCCTGGAGGGCTTTGGCGACGGCTTGGGTCAGCTCATCGGGGGTGGGCTCGATGTCGTCGAGGGAGCCGCCCAGGATCTGCTTCGAGCGTGCGGCGAGATCTTGATCGACGGACGAGGCCGGAACGGTGCCAAGTGGGTCCTGAGGTGACTTAGGAACCGTAGTTCCTAGCGCCCGAGGCTGACGGCCGGGGCGAGGGCGGGGCATGGTTCCCCCCGGGGATGGTACGTGAGGGCAGAGTACCAGAGGGGGGCAGACTGGCGAAAGTCCCCAAGCGCTCGTAAGCGCTCGCAAGCGCCCCTCGGCAGCCACCAACACCCTGGGCGCGAAGTAGCCCGAGCCACCAACGGACATCGTCAGCCACATTCCGCGACTCGCAGGAGGCCAGAGCAGGCGAAAGCCCGAGACCACAATGTCCGACCGCCCCCCCAAGGTCGATGACCGTAGCCGAGGTTCGAAGCCCGCCCCCTCACCCGCCGCCAGGCGGCACCCTCTCCCCCGGGGAGAGGGAGAAAGCTGGGGAATGGCGCCAACTTGCCGCGCTCAGAGCTCCCCCTTCAGTCCTCGTCCTTGTCTTTCTTCTTCTTCCCCTTCCCACTCGCCGCCTGCACGATGCACCCAGCCAGGAACAAGCCGCCTACGACATAGACATTATCGTGGTACCCCACGCTCCAGGCCACCATCAGGGCACCCACCAGCGCGGTGATCCAGCGGATCAGGCTCCTGAACACACCGGGAAAGAGCAGCAGGCCCACCGCCCCCCCCAGCAGCACACCCCACCAGGGCGCGATCTGGCCGTCCATCACCAACGGCCAGGCCAGCTGGGTGATGCCCGCGGTGGCGATCACTCCCACGGCGGCCACGGCCAGGCGCTCGAGCATTCGACAGAGCACCGCGCCAGCGACGGCCAGCACCACAGCGGCCACGGCGACCACCGAGCCGGCCAGGCCCGCGGTCTCGCCGATCCACAGGGCACCGGCAACGCCACCAATGATCCCCGGGGCCACCACCGCCAGCGTGTACAGGCGCCCACCGGCGACCAGCAACAAGCCACCCGACAGGCCGGTGAGCCAGGTGGGGGTGGTCTCGAGCCAGGCCTGCCAGGTCTCGGGAATGGCGGGAAGAGTCAGCTCGGGCAAAGGCATGGGGTCTCCGAAGACAGCGACGCATGGGATACGCTGCAGTACCAGGAGGTATTCATGCAGCGCCGTCTTCGCCTCTCCCTGGTGGGTCTCACCCTGCTGCTGGTGGCCTGCCCACCCGTCGACAAGGCCGATGACACCGGCGACAGTGACCCGGACAGCGACAGCGACACAACGGTGGGCGACGTCGAGGCCGAGCAGCTGCTCTACCTCGACGACGGCCCCGGCGACCTGGACACCAACGCCGATGGCCAGCTGCTCATCACCACCCGCTACGGCGGCCATGTGCTCTCGTGGACCCCAGGCTCCGACGGCACCGACACCGTCGAGCGCAGTGTCGCCGGCCTCGAGGGCATCCACGTGGGAGACGGGGACAAGATCTGGGCAGCGGTGTCCGACGGGGGGATCGTGGGAGCCACGGGCTGGCTCGAAGACAGCGACCTGGTGACCGTGGCCAGCCAGGCCGACGACGGCACCCTGTTCCGCTACCCCCGCGACCTGGTCCTGGCCCCCGACGGCTGGCTGGTGATGGTGGACGCCACGGTGGGCGCCTTGTTCCGCACCGACCCAGCCACCGGGTCTACCACCGCGTACTACCTCGAGATCGCCTCTCCCCGGCGCCTGCTCTTCGTGGGCGAGACCCTGTTTGTGGGCGGCTCGGATGGCATCTACACCGTGGACTACCCGGGCAACACGGCCACCCGGGTGGACAGCCGCGAGGCCTGGGGCCTGCTCGAGCACGACGGTCGCGTGCTGGCGGCCAACGACGACGCCAAGATCTTCGAGCTCGGGGGAGACTCCATCGGCGGCGCCGACATCGGACGCCCCGGGGGCATGGCCGTGCTCGACGGAACCCTGTACGTCAGCGATCTGGTGGGTAGCCACGTGTACGGGCTGCAGCTCGAGTAGGGATCAGTCCCCTGCCCGCTCGATGACGAAGGGACCCAACACCAGCGCATCCAGATCGGCGGCCTGCCAGGCGCGCAGGGCATCGGCCGGGGAGCAGACGATGGGCTCCTCGTGCATGTTGAAGCTGGTGTTCACGATGGTGGGCAGCCCGGTGATCTTCTCGAACTCCGACAACAGCTCGTGCATACGCGGGTTGTCCTGCTGGTGCAGCACCTGGGGCCGGGCGGTGCCGTCCACATGGACCACACCGGCACAGTTGCCCTTCATGGCTTCGCTTACTGGGAAGCAGACGGTCATGAAGCGGGCAGCGTCGGCGGCCTTGTCGAGCCCGACGTACAGATCCGGAGCGCGCTCGGCCAGGGTCATGGGGGCGAACGGCATGAACTCGGTGCGCTGCAGGCGTTTGTTGAGCCAGTCGTTCACCGCCGGGTCGTCGGGGCGGTACAGGATGGAGCGGTTGCCCAGGGCGCGGGGGCCCCACTCCATGGCACCGTCGCAACGGGCTACCACCTTTTTGTCGGCGATGAGCTGGGCTACGTCGCGGGACAGCTGTGCCGGGCGACGGTAGGCCACGCCGGCGCCATCCAGCAGCCGCTCGATGTGGCGATCGTCGAACGAGGGACCCAGGTTGACGTTGGGCAAGCGGGAAGGCACGGCACCGGCAGAGCCCAAGGCGGCACCCACGGGCAGGCCGCCGTCGCCCATGTTGGGGTAGACGAACAGCGAGTCCACACAGTCCAGTTCGGCGATCCGCCGGTTGACCGCCACGTTGGCGAAGGTGCCACCGGCCACCGCGATGTGGCGAACGCCGGTGGCGGCCACGTGGTGCTGCACGAAGGCGGCGATGGCTTCTTCGAGGGCCTGCTGCGTGGCTGCGGCGACCTGTTCCTTGCTGTAGCGCTTGACGAAGCTGTAGAAACGATCGTCGGGGTCTTGGCGACGCCAGTAGTTGAGCCGGCAGAAGCCGGAGCCGGTGAACCGCATCTGCCGCCGCATGTGCTCGAGCAATTCGGGTGGGGCTTCGGCGTAGGCCGCCAGGCCCGTGATCTTGCCCTCGTGGCGGTTGGGCGTGAAGCCCAGCACCTGGGTGATGCGGCTGTAGTAGGTATTGACCGCCGCCAGACCGCTCTGCTCGAAGTGCAGATCGAGCTGACCGCTGCGCCCCACCCACACGGTGACCGAGGCCCCATCGCCCATGGCGTCGATGGTGATGACCATGCACTCCGAGCGGGGCTGGGAGCGGTAGGCCGCGTGGGCGTGGGCTTCGTGGTGGTCCATCAGGCGCAGCTCGGCGCGAGAGAAGCCCCGGCGGTCCATGCGCTTGCGCAACAGCGCCTGGCTGGCCTGGATCTCGAGGGCCTCGAGGCCGGAGCGCCGCAGGGCTACCTGGTAGCAGATGTACAGGTTGAGCAGGTAGCTGAAGTTGCCTTCGGACTTCCGGGCATGGTGGAAGCCGGGCATGGCGCGCAGCAGGGTGGACGGCGTGTAGGCCGTGCCGAACACCACACGATCCACGTCGACCGGACGGGCGCCCACCATATCGAGGGCGGTGTCGATGGCCTGCCACGGGAACGCGCCGGAGTTCTTCTGGCGGTCGATGCGCTCCTGGCCCACGGCGGCCAGCAGCTTGCCGTCCACAACGACGGCCGCGCCGGCGTCGTGGTTGTCGGAGATGCCGAGGATGAACACGGGAGGACCTCTGAGTGCAGGTAGGGTCAGCTAGCAGGAACCACTATCCGCTCCGAACGTCAGTCGTGGACCTCCATGCCGGTGTCGTCGTGGTCACCGGGAGGGGTGAAGGCCATCTGGGCTGCGGTGCGAGCCGAGCGCACGAACTCATCCCAGCTCTGCACGCGCCTAAGCGCGCGCACGACGTAGCTGGGCCGGAAGTAGAAGCGGAGGTAGGCCAGCCGGATCCAACGCTCCACCTCGGCCTCGCTCAGGTCACAGCGCGGGCGCGGCACCTCGACTTCGCGGCCGGTGAGCATGAACTCGCGCCACCAATCCCGCCCGGTGTCTTCCATGAGCATGTCGTACAGCTCGGTGGCCGGCATGGGGGTGACCTTGCTGAACTGGGCGTAGTCGAGGTCCAGCTTGCTGGCCAGGCGGATGGTCTGCCGGATGGTGCTGGCGTCCTCGAGGGGCATGCCCACCATGAAGTAGCCGAAGGCGTGGATCCCCGCGTCTCGGGTGTCCTTGACGACCTGCTGGATCTGGTCGAGGTCCGTGGCCTTGCGCAGCACCCGCAGGATCTCTCGGTTGCCGCTCTCGACGCCATAGTAGACCCTGGTGCAGCCAGCGCGACGGATGGCCTGGAGCATCTCGCGGTCGACGCAGTCCACACGGCTGCGCATGGCCCACACGATGTCGAGCTTGCGACGATGAATCTCATCGCAGATGGCCATCACCCGATCTTTCTGGATGGTGAAGGAGCTGTCGAAGAAGTCCAGCTCCCGCACGCCGTGCTCCCGCACGCAGTGCTCGAGCTCATCGCCGACGTTGGCGGGGGATCGGGGCCGGAACCGCCGCGCCCCCTGCTCGCAGAAGATGCAGCGGAAGGGGCAACCCCGCGAGGTGATGATGGGCGTGAAGTTCTTGTACTGGGAGATGAAGGAGTAGTACAGGCTGTTGTCGATGAGGTGGCGCGCGGGGAACGGCGCCAGATCCACGTTCATCTCGTTGACCGAAGGGTTGACCTGCACCTTGCAGCCTTCGGGACCGGGCTCACCATCGGGGGCGAAGGCCACGCCGGGGATGTTCGCCAGGCTGCGCCCGGTGACCAGGGCCTCGAGCATGTCCGGCAGAATCCACTCGGCCTCCCCGGTGACGCCGTAGTCGATGGCGTCCTGCAGCAGGGTCTCCTTGGGGTAGATGGACAGATGCACGCCGCCGACGATGACGGGCACAGGCACGGCCTTCTTGATGGCGCGAATCCATTCGAGGTTCTGGAAGAACAGGTAGGTGGTGACCGTGTAGCCGATGAAGTCGGGGCCGAAGACCCGCAGCCGCGCCACGGTCTGATCCACCGTGAGCCCCTCGGCGTGGGCGTCGATGAACAGCACCTCGCAGCCCGCCGCTTCGGCCACCCCCGCCACATAGAGCAAGGACAAGCTGGGGAAGACCCCGTAGTTGTCCTTGACCACCTTGATGCCCGGTTCGTTGCGGACGGCGCCGTAGGGCGTGTAGACGAAGGCCACCTTCACGCCGGACAGCGACGCGCGCCGGGAGGGATGAGAGGAGGGCATGTAGGCTCCCTTGGGGGTTCTCTCGATCATCGTATCTGGCCGCGGACCCTTTGACCGGCGAGGGCCCCGAGGCTATCGGTGCTTGTGCGAACCAGGCTACGGGCGCTGCTCCCTCTTCTCGTCTGGTCGGGCCTCATGCTCGGCCTGGGCGCGGGATCCATAGCATGGCTGGGGCGCAACCCCTTCCCGGACGGCTACCAGAACGAATACATCCACGTCGGCAACGCCTTCGATCTGTTCGATGCGCTGGTCCGATGGGACACCTGGCACCTGCGCTACTACGTGGCCCACGCCTACTGGCCGCCGCTGTTCTATGGCGCCACATGGCCCCTGCAGGGGCTCTGGGAGCGTAGCCGAGACGCTCTGGTGCTCACCAACCTGGCCTGGCTTGGGCTGGCCCTGGCCTGCACCCACCACCTGGCCCGCAAGCGCACGGCCGGCATCGCCGCCATGTTGTTGCTCGCCCTGTCCCCGGGCCTGTTCGGCACCCTGGTGCGCTACGAGCCCAACATCGCCCAGCTGGGCTGCCTGGGGCTCACCCTGCTGGCGCTGCAGCGCAGCCGCGGCTTCTCCCACCTGGGTTGGAGCGCTGTAGCGGGCCTGGGTCTCGCGGCGGGTCTTCTCACCGATCGCCTGGGCACCGCCCCCTTCCTGGCCCTACCCCTGCTGCTGGCGCTGCTCCCGCCCCCTGCGCCACCGGCCCCCGCCCAGCGGGTCCGGATCCCTCCGGGGGCGGCGGCCCCTCTGCCCAGCGCTCCACCCTGGCGCCTGCCGTGGAAAGGCATCCTGGTCTTCGGCCTATTGGTCCTGGTGCTCGCGGGCCCCTGGTACCTGCAGTGGCTGGACAACCAGCTGCAGGAGGTCTCGAGCCAGCTCGCCGCCGGCGAGATCGATGCGGCCGGCGATCTCACAGAGCGCCCCGACACCCTCGGCCCACGCTGGCTGTACTACCCCTCGGTCCTGCTGGACAGCCAGGCCGGGCCGGTGCTGGGGCTGTGGATGGGGCTCGCCCTGCTGGTCGCCGCGGTGCGAGGCCTACGCAAGAGCCACGGCCTGCTGCGACGACCCGGCACCGACGGCCTGTTGCTGGCCTGCGTTGGCGCTACCTGGTTGATCTTTACGGTCATCCAGAAGAAGCAGGTCTTCTACACCCTGCCCCTGATCCTGCCCCTGGCGGTGCTGGGCGGGCGCATGCTGGCTCGCTGCGGCTTCGCCCGTCTGCCGCTGCTGCTGCTGCTGCTGGCGGCGGGCTTGCATCAGTACGGCTGGCGCATGTGGGACCAGGGCTCCCCTACCCTACGGACCCTGGGCGCCGCCGACCCCATCCCCCTGAGCTGGGTCTACCCACGCCACACCATGGCACGGGCCCCCAGCGACATCGTCTTCCCGCTCCCCCAGCTGGCCCATGCCATCGGTGACTGCGAGCGCAAGGTGATGATCTTCAGCGACCACCAGGCCTACTACGAAGGCTTCCTGGGGCTGGCCCTGCGTCAGACCTTCCCCGACTGCGACGTACACGGCCTGAGAGGCGACCCCCACGGGACCTACGAGTGGTTCCGGGTGTCCGATGCCTTCCTCGTGGTGCGGGACGGCCCAGGGGGCGCCTGGCCCACCGAGGCCGTCATGCTGGCGGCCCTCGAGGCGGATCACTACGCCCTCGAAGACCTCCCGCCCGTGGTGGAGATGATCGTGCACCACGAGCCCGCCTGGCACGAAGCCGCCCGCTGGACCCTCGACCAAGGCGCTACAGCCACGCTGTGGACCCGCGCACCCTGACCGGGGCTGGGAATCAGGAGTCGCCGGACGTGTGGGGCTCGCCCCGCTCGGCGTGCTCTTCGTCGTTGACCCGCAGGGCCTCGAGCAGCAGCCACTCGGTGGTGCCGGTGAGGTTGCGCTCGGGAGGGCCGTCGCCGAAGGTGACCGAGAAGTCGCCCTGGTGCACCCGCACCATGGCCCGCAGTGCGTCCATGCCGGTGAGCGCATCGAAGGCAGCGTGACGGATCTGACCGCGCAGGATGCCCAGGCTGCCGCGGCTCTCGCCCAAGACCACCGAGACCTGGCCCGTGCGGCCGCCGAGGGACAGGGTCTGCAGCAGATCGGACAGGGGCAGCTGGGAGAGCTGACCACGCACACCCCGGGGACCGGCGTGCTCGCTCTTGCGAGACAGGCGCTGCAGCTTGGCCACCAGAAGGCCTACGTCCACCGGCGGGGAGAGGACATCCTCCGCGCCTTGTTCGATGAGCCGTGACGCCGGTGGACCGGATCCACCGATGAGGATCACGGGAAGATCGCGGGTGTCGGCGGCCTGCTTGAGGGAGGCGAGCAGCTGGGAGCCCCCCAGCCGAGGGAGCTGGGTGTCCGCGATGATGCAGGTGGGCTGCCACGCGGTGGCGAGCTGCAGGACTTCCTGGCCGTTGGCCGCCATCACCAAGCCGAAGCCGGCGCGCACCAGCTCGAGCTCGAGGGCCGCGACGAGGATGGGATCCCGCACCGCCAGCAGGACCTCGGCCTGATGATCGCCGTGGGTGCTCTGACCCGCGTGCAGCGAGGCCCAGCGCAGCACCGCGCCCACCGCCTTGACCACCCTGGGGGAGTGGTGGTGGACGTTGTCGCCCAGGATCTGCACCAGGTCGTCCTGGCCGGGCTTGCGACGACGCACCACATGGCGCACGGTGTAGACCACTTCAGCGCCGGGGTGAGCGCCGATGGGCCCACCGCCACCCAGGCGGTGCTCGAGGGCGCCGAGTAGGCCTTCGAGATCGTAGGGCGCATCGAAGGCGTGCATCAGGCTGCGGGCCAGCGCGAAGCGCGCGCTCACGCCCGCGCGGGTGGGGAGCGCTTGGGCCAGGGCGCGGAAGGTCTCGAGGGACTCCAGCTCGAGGAACAGCGCGCCCAACACTACGGTCTCGACCTGATCCTGGGCCAAGCCCAGGCGGCGACCCACCGCCCGGGCCAGATCCGTGGCGCGCCAGACCTGGATGCGGGCATCGGCGTCGGTGGCTTCGCCCACCTGCAGCAGGAAGCGCAGCAGATCCAGATGGAAGCGAGAGATGCGCTTGGGATCGAGGGCGGGCAGCGAGCGCGGCCCATAGGACGAGACCGTCACCACCTGGAGGCCTGGCTGGATACGCCGCCAGGAGTCCAGATAGGGCGCCACGACCCCCCGCAGCTCGGAGCGGAACACCAGCCGACGGATGGGGGCCGCCCCCAACAACCAGGCGACCTGGTCGGGATCCGAAGCGAACTCGGTGGTACCTTCTTCGATGGAGTCCAGGCGTTCGAGGGCGTGCAGGCGCCGAGGGTTGGTCTCGAGCACCAGGTCCCGCTGCAGCCGAGCGCCCTGGAGGGCCGCGATGAGCGGCTCGGATGGGAGCTCGCGATCGCTGACGCCTTCGGCGGGGCCCAGCACGCGCTCGATGAGGTTCACCACGGCGCTGCGCGGTGCGAGGAAGAGCCGGAGATCCGACACTTGCGCCTGCTCGCGCACGGCCCGCAGCGCCAGGAGATCGGTGGGGTCGGCGCCCAGCACCGTGAGTACGTCGTGCTGCGGTTCGTACAGGATGGGGATCAAGGCGTAGCGTCGGATGACGTGGGGCGGCACCCGCTCGAGCACCTCGTGATCGGTCTGCAGCTCATCCAGCCGAGACCGAGGGATCAAGTTGAGCCTGTACTGATGGGCCAACGCGCTGGCGAGACCATCTTCGTCGAGGAGCCCGAGCTGCAGCGCCAACGCCCCGAAGCGCACGTCCATGCCTTCGGCAAGCCTGCCGAGCACCGTTTGAATGTCCTGCTCGGACATCAGGCCGAGGTCACGACAGACCGCGCCGAGGGGGGAATAGTCCATGCAGGCTCCAGATTCGTCAACGTAACGGAGAGGCCCTCGAGTGTCGTGAGCCCATGACGACCTCCCGCCCAAAAAGACGGGAAGTGGACGGCCAATGTCCACTCCCGCCTGCACAATGCACAGCCCGTCATTGTCAGGAGTTGGTAGGCAGCTGCACCATCCGTGGCACCGCCCTCTCGCTAGGATAGCTGAACGTGTAGCCCCGGGAATGATCATGAGCAGCGATCGGAGCCTTGCAGAGAAGCTCGCGCAGTGGGACCAGCTCGCTGTCATCGTACTGGTCGTCATCGTCTCGCAGCTCGGTGCCATGTTGTGGCTGGACACCCACCGTCCCGACGCTCGGGCTCCAAGCAACGCCTCCGCCACAGCGGCGGCCCCCTGACTCTCCCATCGAGGTTTCCCATGCGCAGCGCACTCCTGTGGCTCTCCTTCGCTCTCGTCCCCCTGCTGGGCTGCGGCGAGGACCCCAAGCACGACGACACCTCCGAAGGCGACACCGACACCGACACCGACACCGACACCGACACCGACACCGACGCCGACGCCGACACCGACACGGGCAAGCCCCCCCAGTCCGGCACCTTCATCTTCAGGGTCATCGGTCCGCCGGAGCAACTGGGCTTCGGATTGCTGCCCACCAACGCCCACGCCACCGACTTCGAGGCGATGGTGCAGGGCACGGTGATCAGCGGTGATATTCTCGAGATCGAAATGCCCATGCCCGACGCCCACACTCTGACAGTGTTCGACCCCACCGAGCCCGACGTCCTGGGCCGAGTATGGATGCCGGTGACCTTCCACGACGCTGACGGCAACGCCGAGCTGGACGTGGCCACGGAGTACTACACCAGCGTGGGCGAGTCCGTGATCGTCTACCTGGAGGGCACCCTGGGCGAGACCCTGGACGCAGCAGCGTTCCAGCCCGGCTGGAACATCCGCAACTACACGCCCGGTGAGGGCATCGACTACACCCAGCCCCTGGACTCCCGCGACATTCCGATCCGTCAGAACATCGACCCGGTGACCTCACTGCGGGTCGAAGGTACCTACGAGCTCGACGTCGACCCATCCCTCATCCACGTGATGGTCACGGCCCCAGAGGACCTGGCAGACGGCAAACCGCTCACGGTCCAAGACCGAGCCATCGTCGAGAAAGATGGTGCCTGGGGCATGACCCTGAACAATAGGCCTCCCCACCTCCACGCCGGCTTGCGGGACCTCGACGAGGATGCTGCCGTCGAAGCGATCTACGCCTATGTTGTCGGCGACTCCGGCGTGTTCGAGAGCAACGACACCATCCAAGGCATGGCCTGTCTCAATGCCCAGTCATTGCTGCCCGTGTACGTGCCTCCCGCCGTCGAGCCCGTTCCGGCGCTGCGCTACCTCGCCAAGGGCTTGGGGACCGGCTGGTCGATCTACCTGGGCGACACCGAGCCACCCCTCAAGCCTGTAGATGCCAAGATGGCGCTCAGCGCATCCATCTCCGACGACTGCTACCAGGAGCCCTAACGCCCCCTCGGCCACGCCAGATCTGCCTCGTGGACCGCCAAGTAGTTGATGTGGTTGGTGATGCTCAGGCAGACATAGCCGGAAGCTTCATCTCCACAGACGATCTCCCAGTCGACAGGCAGATCGGCCTTCAGGGCGTCGGGTTCCACCAGCATGTCCCGGCCGGCCAGGAGCATGAAGATGGACTTGGCCGCGGGCAGGCGAGCGGCGTCCAACCCTCGCTGCTCCGCCAGCCTTCGCGCACCTGCATCGAGCTCGGGGGTGAAGGCTCGCTCGTAGCGCGCCATCAGCTGGACGACGTCGGACGCCGTGGCCGTGACCAGGTTGGCGGATTCGGTGCTGGCCTTCACCTCGACAGGCTGGGACGCGGGCTCGGGGCTCCAGCGAGCCATGGTGGGCTGCAGCAGAACGACGCGCACGACCTGCGCGGCCACGATCACGCCACAAAGCACCAAGACCTTGGTCCAGCTCCCTGGAAACTTGTCCGACATGGGCTCCCTCGAGATGACCATCCGCCCGAGCCATAGCCCGAGCATCAGGCGCAAACCAGGCCCGCGCGTGGCTATCGCTACCGGCCGTAGCGCCACCGTAGTGCTAAACTCCAAGCTCTCCGAAAGGCCCAGGACCATGACCCCAGCCTCGCGCACGCACCACGCGACAGCGACCCTGACCGCGCTCCTGATGGGGTGCAGCGGTGGCATGGCCAGCCCTGACACACCGAGCCCACCCGCCGGGGACACCCCGGGCAAACCGAACTTCCTGTTGGTGTCCATGGACACCTGCCGCTACGACCACACGGGCCTGGGGGGCTACGGCCGCGACACCACCCCCAACCTCGACCGCCTGGCCCAGCAAGGCGTGAGCTTCACCCACGCCTACGCCCAGAGCAACGAGACCCTCTACTCCCACGCGGCCATCTTCACCGCCACCTACCCCGGCGACCTGGCCACGCTGGACGACGACTTCCACCTGCCCAGCGACGCGCACACCCTGGCTGAGGTTCTGGCCCTGTACGACTACGACACCGCCGGCTTCACCGGAGGCGCCCACATGACCAGCGCCCTGGGCATGGGCCGAGGCTTCGAGATCTACAGGGACGACATCCACTTCGGGTCGTTCTTCCAGAGCGTCCAGCTGGCCAGCGCCTGGCTGGAGCAGCCCCACGACGACCCCTTCTTCCTCTTCGTCCACGGCTACGACTGCCACTCACCCTACGTGAAGCCCCTGTTCTTCGATCACCTCTTCGACCCCGACTACGCCGGCATCGCCGACGAGATCATTCCCCTGCGCGACGGGGTCGAACGGATCCACAACGGCCGCTTCTACGACCAGCTCCGCCCCAGCTTCGTCGCCACCGACAACGGCCGCCGCTACGTCAGCGACGACTTCTTCCTCGAGGCTCTGCCGAGGGCCGCGGCGGAACATCAGCACTCCATGCCCTTGACCCCACGGGATCTCGAGCACATGGTCGCCCACTACGACGGCGGGATGGTCTACGCCGACCTGTACCTGGGCCTGCTGCTGGCCAGCCTCGAAGAGCGAGGGCTGGCCGACGACACCATCGTGATGGTCTTCTCCGATCACGGCGAGGGCCTCACCGACTACGGTCACTTCCAGCACCGACCCCACCTGCGCGAGAACGTGATCCGAGTGCCCCTGGTGATCGCGGGCCCCGACCGCTTCCTGCCCGTGGGCCGCCGCATCGACAGCTTCGTGCGCAGCATCGACATCGCCCCCACCGTGTTGGATCTCGCGGATGTTCCTCCGCTCCAAGGTGTTCCCGGTCAGAGCCTCTCCCCTCTGCTGAGCGCCACCGGCAGCGCGGACGGCGCCCCGGTGTTCTCTCAGAGCCGCCACCAGGTCAGCGTCCGGGTGCCAGGAGAGCAGCTCATCCTGGACAAGGTCGCGCTGTCCCCCGAAGCCGCGCTGGACCCGGTCGCTGAGCACATCGGCTACCACACCTTCGAGGGAGAGCGACCCGCCGGTACCCAGCCCGTCGGCGCCCGCGCCCTCGAGCTGCGCCTGCGGGCCTGGGTCGAGGGCCTTAGCCCCACCGCCGAGCTGGGCCCCGGCATGGATGACGAGCTTCGCGAGGCACTGCGGGAGAGGGGCTATTGGTAGTGCGCTTCCTCCGTTTCATTCCAGCCCTGCTGATCCCTGTGTTCGCCTGCGCCCCCGCCGCGGAGAACCCCGATGCACCCACACGTTACCCCACCCGCGACCAGGTCCTGGCCCAGCTGATCGCCCGGGTGGACAGCAACGGCAGCGGCGACATCGACAAGGACGAGCACCACAACTTCACCACGGACGGATCGAGCTTTCGGGTCTACGACGCGGATGGCGACGGCACCCTCGACCCTGCAGAGCTCGAGGCCGCGCTGCTGGACGCCGACCCCACCGACCTGGCCCGGCGACGTCCCGTGCCCGGCATAGGGCCCCCTCCCGGCAACTCCGCCCAGCCCATGCGGGGCCAGCCCACACCCCAGCGCCCAGGCCACGGGAAGCCTCCAGAGCCGAGCCCCGAGCGATGAAGCTCACCGTCCTGCTGCTCAGCGTCGCGCTGCACGCCACCACCGCGACAGCCCAAGACGCCCCCGCGGCCGCACCACCCAACGTGATCCTGGTGGCCATGGACACCACCCGGGCCGACCACCTGGGAGCCTACGGCTACGCCCGAGACACCTCTCCCAACCTCGATCGTTTCGCCCGCGAATCCGTGCTGTTCGAGCGCTGCTTCAGCCAGTCCAACGAGACGCTCACCTCCTTCGCCTCGGCCTTCACCTCGCGCCTCCCGTCCGATCTGGCGCCTCTGAGCTACGAGCTGTTCCGCGTGCCCGACACCGTCCACACCCTACCCGGCGTGCTGCAACTCCACGACTACCAGACCGGAGGCTTCGTGGCCGGCGGCCACATGGTGGCGGCCTTCGGGCACGACAAGGGCTTCGACATGTACCAGGACAGCTGGCACTTCGGCTCGTTCTTCCACACCGTGCCCCCCGCGCTGGCGTGGGTCGATCAGCGGGAACGCGAGCGTCCTTTCTTCCTTTTTGTACACGGCTACGACGCCCACAGTCCCTACGCCAAGCCCCTGTATTTCGAGCACCTCTTCGATCCGGACTACCAGGGCCCGGTGGACGACATCCTCGAGGACCCCATCCCCTTGGCCATCGAGAAGGTGTGGCAGGGCCGGTACTACCCGGGCATCGCCAGGCCACAGGTCACCCGGCCGGTAGGTGAGCGCCAGATCCAGGTGCTCCACACCGACCTGTTCTCCCTGCTGGCGCTACAGGACCCCAGCGACGGCGTACCCCTGGCTCCGCGAGATCTCGAGCACGTGGTGGCCCACTACGATGGCAGCATCGCCTACGCCGACGTCCAGCTCGGCCTGCTCATGACCGAGCTGGACCAGCGCAATCTGCTGGAGAGCAGCGTGATCATCATCATGGGGGACCACGGCGAGGACCTCTTCGAGCACGGTCACGCCAACCACCGCATCAGCCTGCACGATGCCAGCGGCCATGTGCCCCTGCTCGTGCGCTTCCCCGGTGGAGAGCACGGGGGGCAGCGCATCTCCACCCCTGTCGAGCTGCTGGACATCATGCCCACGGTGCTCGATCTGGTGGGCGCCATCACCCCCGCGGGCACCCGCGGCCACAGCCTGCTGCCCTTGGTGCTCGATGGCACGGACCCCACCCGTGGTAGCGCCAGCATCAGCGAGGGCATCCTGCCCATGGCCAGCGCCCGCAGCGACACCCATCGTCTGATCCTCGCAGGCACGCTGCCGGGCAGCCCCGCGTTCATGCAAGCACTCAGTGACGCGCGCCTGGACGACCCCGCCTTCTCCCTGTACCGCGTCGGACCCGGCGTGGAACAGCGCCTGGATCTCTCGGATCCCGCCAGCCAACAGCAGGCAGCGACGCTGCTCGACGTCATGCGCCTGGCCTACGCCGACCGCCCAAGCTCCGGCGACGAAGAGCCTCCCTACCTGGATCCGGCCCTCATCCAGCTGATGCGCGACAAGGGGTATTGGTAGTGCGCTGCTGTCTCATCTGCGTACCCTTGCTGCTGATCAGCTGCTCTTCTCAGCCTGAGCCACCAGCCCATCCAGCCGCAGCCGGCACAGCGGCTCCAGCGCCGGCCGCAGTCCCAGCGTCCGCGGGGGCCGTCGCCGTGGCCGCAACCCTGGCGGCCCGCCTGGACAGCGACAATGACGGATGGATCAGCCCCGCTGAGCACGCCCGCTACGCCTCGGACGAGCTCCCCTTCGAGGACCTCGACCGAGACGGCAATGGCGCCCTGAGCGCCGCCGAGCTCCTGTCCGCCATCGGCAACAGCGACCCCGGCTACAACACGCGCTGGAACTGACTCGAGGCTACAACAGGATGAGCGCGGACCAGGCGTAGCCGCCACAGCCGGTGGTGCCGGGGTCGGTCGGGTCCGCCGCGGGCATTATCCACGCGTCCTCGGCGGTCTCGGCATCGAAGACCGACTGGCAGAAGTACAGCTGCCCGCCGACCTCGGCCCAGTCCATGCGGCTGTACAGGCCGGGGTTGTAGTCGTTGCCCTCAGCGTTCATGGCGACCACCATGTCGACGTCGTTGTCCCAGCTGTCGTACTGGAAGGTCGAGACGGAGCCAAAGCCGTCCATCACCCAGTGGTCCAAGGCGACGCTGTGGGACATGCCCCAGCTGTCCTCGTACTCACCGAGGATCTCGATGGGATCGGTGTCCGCATCGGTGTCGGCGTCGGTGTCCGCATCGGTGTCCGCATCCGTATCGCTGTCGGTGTCGGTGTCGGTGTCGGTGTCGGTGTCGCCCTCGGGGGGGGCGGTGTCGTCCACTTCCTTGTCGCCGCAGGCGATGGCAAGGCAGAGCACGGGAAGGAGAATCCAGTCGAGACGCTTCATCGGTGTCCTCGCTCACCCTCAGGTCGTGGGGGGGAGGACGCACGTCCCCACCCGCCCCTGACCCGGGGGCATCTGGTGGTGCACGGCATGCAGGTCTCCCGGCTTGCAGCCGTTATCCCCGCCGCCTTCCCGGACGAGATCCATGCGGATCGTATCCAGTGACTTCTTGGCGGGGCATCGAGACTGCTCACGGTGGCGGGACCGCGCCGGATTCTCACCGGCTTCCCACGCAGGACCCTAAGGGTCCCGCGACCTGCCCGGAGGCAGGTGACACGCTGTTGCTGAATACAGCTTTCAAGGCCACAACGAGACCACCCCGCCGCAGCGCTCGCGGGGTAATCCACGCCATAGAGGGGTGCAAGCGCCCGAAGGAGCTAGTCTTCGTTGGCCTCGAGCCAGCGCTCCGCCTCGAGGGCCGCCATGCAGCCGCTGCCCGCCGCCGTGATGGCCTGGCGGTAGATGCTGTCTTGGACGTCGCCACAGGCGAACACGCCGGGGATGGTGGTGGAGGCCGTACCGGGCTTGGTGACCAGGTAGCCCTTGTCGTCGGTCTCGAACCACTCAGCGAAGGCTTCGGTGTTGGGGGTGTGGCCGATGCCCAGGAACATGCCCGTGCAGGGAATGGTCCGGCGCTCGCCGTTGCGGGTGTCTTCGACCACCACGCCTTCCACGCCGTTTTCACCCACGACGTCCACCGGCTGGCTGAACAGGGCCCACTCGATCTTCGGGTTCTTGCGGGCGCGATCGCCCATAACCTTGCTGGCGCGCAGTTCTCCACGGCGATGGATGATGGTGACCTTGGAGGCGAAGCGGGTGAGAAACAGGGCCTCTTCCATGGCGGAGTCGCCGCCACCCACCACCACGATCTCCTGGTCGCGGAAGAAGAAGCCGTCGCAGGTGGCGCAGGCGGAGACGCCGCGGCCCTGCAGCCGGATCTCGTTGTCCAGGCCGAGATAGCGGGCGGAGGCGCCTGTGGCGATGATCACGGTCTTGGCCAGCATCTCCTCGCCACCATCGACGCGGAAGCGCAGAGGGCGCTCGTCGAACCAGGTCTCCGCCACACGCTCGGAGCGCAGCACGGTGCCAAAGCGCTCGGCCTGGGCCCGCAGCTTGGCCATCAGCTCGTTGCCGTCGACACCCTCGGGGAAACCCGGGAAGTTCTCGACCTCGGTGGTGATGGTGAGCTGTCCACCGGGCTGCAGCCCCTCGAAGACCACAGGGGCGAGGTTGGCACGGGCACTGTAGATGGCGGCGGTCAGGCCGGCGGGACCCGAACCGAAAATGACGACATCGTGGACGGTGGACATGGGGACTCCTTGGAATGGTTTTTCCTATACCCCGGGGCCCGCTGGGGACAAGCCATCCGGGGGGCTTCGCTGTGTGGATGCGGCAACGCCCGAGACTGTTGCGCATGCTCAGCCCTTCCGCCAAGGACATGCGCTGTCGTGCAAGCGAGAGAAAGTGGATCCAGTCCTGAAGCGCCCACCCGAAACAACCGATGAGGTCATTGCAGGAACGAAAACCGCACCCGCCCCCACCATTTTCAGGAAGCGAAGGAGAACCCGGGATGAATCAACGTACCCTGATCGCCTGGCCCGTCGTCGCCCTCGTTGGCTTCATCAGCAGTGGCACCGCCCACGTCGCCGAGAGCTCATCTCCGACCCCCACGCGCTGCATCGCGCGCTGGAACCAGCCGGCCGAAGACTGCCGCCTGCAGGAACCCATCCGCGTCGAGGCCCTGGGCCGCGACGAGGGTCAGGCCCGCGAGCTGGCCATGGACCGCCTGGTCACCGCCATGGACGCCACGCGTGAGTCCCACGCCCTGGGCGCTCCCAACATCATGCGGGCCGTGGTCATGAACGCCACCCGGGCCTGCGACGAGCACCTGGCCGAAGAGGCCGTGGTCACCTGCTTCCCCGAACCTCACCTCCGCGACGCCCGCTACTGCAAGCTGGCCCTGCCTGTGGCCCAGTGCGGCTCCGGTCACGGCTTCGCGGTCGAGGGTCGCCCCTGGCGGGACGGCGAGCGAGCCCGCGCGGACCTGTGCAGCAACCTGGCGGAAGGTCTGGACTACCTGCAGGACGACCCCCAGGCCGTCAAGGCTTGCGAGGCCCAGTGCTGGCAGACCAGCCACCTGGAGTGCGGACTGCTCTAGGACGCCTGCCGGTAGCCGTCGCTGACGGTCCTACGGAGCTCGAGCAGACGCTCGGGCTCCAGCGCTTAGGGATGAGGCGCCGCGGCACCGGATCGGACGCGGATCAGCTCATCGCGCAGCACCAGGGCCGCGGACCGCTGGCGCGGGGTGGCCTCCGCGACTCACAGGTGCCTGCAGCGCCCACGGGGCCAGGATAGTCCTCCCCCTGGAAACCACGAGGCCATGGCAGTCTGCGGTCCCATCTTCCTGGCGCTGATCTCGGCTCTCTCGGCCGAGCCGCTGACCCTGCAGCAGGCCCTCGAGCAGGCCGTCCGGGCCAACCTCGAGCTCCGCCAGCAACGCCTGGTGCTGCACAGCAGCGAGCTGAACATCGAGGCCGCCCACGCCGGCTTCGACCCCACCCTGTGGGCGGGGCTGGATCGCGCGGTCACCGGCCGCGAAGACCAGGAAGACCACAGCCGAACGGTGGGCTTCTCCACCGGGCTGTCCAAGCCGTTGGGTACCGGCGGAAGCGCCAGCCTGGCGTGGTACGGCGCCCACGATCGAGGCAGCGAGCCGGGCTCGCAGTCCCACGACAACCAGCTCTACCTGGGCCTCAACCAGCCCCTTCTCGAGGGCGCGGGGCGCTTCGCGTCCCACTATGACATCCGCTGGGCCCAGCGCAGCCACGCCTTCCAGACCCTGTCGTACCGGGCGGCCAAGGAAGACCTCGCCCTGGCCACGGCCACCGCCTACTGGTCCGTGGTGGCCGCCCGAGAGACCCTCACCATCGCACAGCGCTCCCTGTCCATCGCGGAGCAGCAGCTGGCCGAGACCCGTGAGCGACGCGCCGAAGGCTTCGCCGCCCTGGGTGACGAGCTCCAGGTGGAGCGGGCCGTCTACACCGCGCGTCAGGCCCAGCTCATGGCCGAGACCCGCAAGGCCGACGCCGACGTAATGCTACTCCGGCTGGTGGGCCACGACCTCGACCGGCGCCCCGTGCTCGAGCTGGGAGACCGGCCCACCGACCCCGAGCAGCCGCCGGACCTACAGCTCTCCATCGACATTGCCCAGGAATACAACGCCCGCTGGCTGCAGCACCGCCTCCTGGTTCAGAACGCTGCAGAGCAGCTGCAGCTGTCCCGCAACCACAGCCTCCCGTCCCTCGATCTCAATGGTTCCGTGGGCCTGAGCGGGGGCGCTGATGAACCGCGGGATGCACGCACCCTCGTCTTCTCGGGTCACCAGCCCGCCTGGTCCATGGGCCTCACCCTGTCCATGCCCATCCCAGGTCGGGCTGAAGGTCTGGAGACCGACCAGGCCTGGCTGGGCACCCTCGAGACCCGCCTGGCGATGCAAGCCGCCGAACAAGATCTGGTGCTGGGTGTCGAGATCGCGGTCCGGGCCGTGAACCGAGACACCGAGCGGGTTCACCTGGCGCGCCGCACCGTGGACATCGCCCAGGCCGCCCTCGAAGCCGACCAGGAGCTGGTGGCCGAGGGCCGGGGCTCCACCCGCGAGCTGGTGCGCTCCCTCGAGACCCTCGACGCCGCCCAGGTCAGCCGCCTGCGATCCGAGATCGAGCTGCAGATCTCCGTGCTCGAGCTCATGCGCATCGAAGGCTTGCTGCTCACCAAGCTGGGCCTCGAAGACCAGGGCTACGAGTAGAGACTATCCCCGTCCCCATAGCCGCTGGACGGCCGCGCCCGCCAGGGCCAGGCCGGTGAGGATCAACAGGCCCAGCGCCCGCTGCAGGGCGCTGCGCAGGGGCTCGGCGCTGGGGTCACGGGCGACGGCGCCGTCCAGGCTCCAGCCCGCCCGGCCCCGGTGCGCGCGCTCGAGCACCCGCTCCACCAGTGTCCGCACGGCGGGGTCGTCGGATGAAACCCCCAGCAGGATCTCATCGAGTGCGCTGGCGCTGGCGGGCTCCATGCGTAAGGCGCCGGCCTCGAGGGGCACGGCGATGTCCGGCAGCCCAGCGTCAGCGGGTGCATCGGTCAGCAGGCCCACCACCGTGAGCCAGGTGGCGTCCACCCGCAGGTGCCGCCCCAAGGGCGTGATTCCGGTGCCCAGCGCCGCGACGATGCGCGGGGATACTACGCAGACCGAAGACGCCGTGGCCGCGTCGCGCTCCGAGAAGCCGCGACCCGCAGCCAGCTCGAAACCCGACAGCTCCAGCCACGCGGTGTCCACCGCCAACACGGAGAGCTGATCCACCGGCAGCAATGGAGGTGCCAGCTCGACCACCTCGAGCTCCAGCGCCCCGCCCACCGCCACGTCGGGCAGAGCGGCGCTCAGCAAGGCGAGATCACGGGGCTCGAGGCTGCGCTGATCGACATCCGCAGGCACCGGAAGCGCGGAGACCCGCAGCGGCGCCGAGACATGCCTGACCAGGGGCTGATGGTCGCTCTGCAGCGCGGCCAGCTGGAGGCCGCCCCAGCCGGCCACCGACAGACCTGCCGCCAGCAGCAGGCACGGCAAGGGGGCGCGAGTGGGCGTGGTGAGCAACCGGCGTACCGCCAGGCTCACGAGCCTGCCCCCTGGGACGATTCGGCGGCGCCGATGGTCTCCGGGTCCACCAAGGACACCCGGTCACCGGGCTCGAGGGCGCCGGAGATCACCACGTGGGTGTCGTTGGTGGAGCCGGGCTGCACCGGTGTCTGCTGCCAACTTCCGGCGACCCGCCGCATCACGCAGGGCTCGCCGCCGCGCTCGAAGAGGGCCTCGCGGGGGACCGAGAGCACATCGGCCAGGCGCTCGACCTCGATCTCCGCCCGCACCGACATGCCCGGACGCAGGATGGGATCGATACGATCGAGGGTGATCACTGCCCGCAGGCGCTTGCCCGGTAGGGAGGCCCGATGCACGGCCATGTCGCTGACGCTCTGGACCCGACCCGCGAAGGTGAGCTCGGGATGGGCTTCGAGCACCACCGCCACGGGCTGACCGGCCACAAGGGCGCCGGCGTCGAGTTCGTGGACCCAGGTGGCCACCTGCAGGTCGGCTGGATCGGCCAGCTCGAGCACCCTGGTGCCCGGGTAGACCTTGTAGCCCTGTCCTACCGGCCGACCTTCGGGGGCGTCCACGTGGACCACCACACCGGTGACCGGCGCCCGCAGCGTGGTCGCCTCGAGCCGGGCCCCGGTGCGTTCCACCAGCTCTTGACCCTGGCGAGCCTGGATGGCCAGCAGCTCGAGCTGGGCTTCGCCCTGGAGGCGGGCTTGTTCGAGGCTGGAGCGAGCCTGTTCGAGAGCCAAGGCTGCGGTCTGGACATCGAGCCTGGCCGAGTCGCGCTCGACCCGCGGCACAGCTTCGCTGTCGGTGACACGCATGCGCGCGCCTTCCAAGGACAGCTCCGAGCGCTCGACGGCGGCGGCGAGGTCGGCCAGACGAAGCTCGAGCTGCGCCGTCTGCTGTCCGATGCGGGTGCGGGCGATCTCCAGGCGGTTGCGGGCATCGATGAGCTGCCGATTCAGCGCCGAGCGATCCAGCTCCATCACCACGTCGCCTTCGGTCACACGCTGGCCCTCTGCAGCGATGACGGTGACCTGCGCCCCGGTGCCGATGTCGGGAACCACCACAGGCACCGACAGGGTGGCTTCGAGCTCACCGACCAGCTCGAGGGCGACGACGAAGTCGCCGTGTAGCACCAGGCTACTGGGCGGATCGCTGCGTACCCCCGGCCGACAGGCCAGCAGTAGACAGAACAGCAGTGCGCACAGATGTTGAACCACCGAGTCTCTCCTATCACAGCGGGGGCGCTACAGCAGCAGGAGCGGGTCATCGTGTCCTCCAGGGACACACACAGGTGGTTAGTGCTTCCTTTCTCCCCCTTCCCTCGCCCAGGACCGTCCATGTCCCGCCTGCTGGCCCCCCTCGGCGCCTCCCGTCGCGGTCCCCTGCGCCGCCTGGCCTCCTTGCTGCAAGGGCCCAGCCCCGCCCCCACCATCCAGCTGACCATCCAGGTCAGCGCCACGCGCTTGGTGCAGTGGCTGGACCTGCTCACCCGGGTCTCAGGGGTGGGCGTCACCCCCATGCACG
>Ga0307987_1000543_pt1 | contig 22389 bp, 10 predicted proteins | sample EllFjometagen181_FD_203157 | JGI IMG/M metagenome (GOLD analysis project Ga0307987, IMG submission 203157) | Marine microbial communities from Ellis Fjord, Antarctic Ocean - #181 | ecosystem: Environmental > Aquatic > Marine > Unclassified | place: Southern Ocean | collected 2014-10-08 | reverse complement strand
GGCCACGGGGCACTCCGGATCGGGAGGCGGTGTGGGGGGTCCACAAACCCTCAGCCCACTGCACCGGGCTTCCTGGCGTTCCGGGGTCCACAGCCCCAGGTCCAGCGGGTTCCAGAACCATCTGGTTGCGGCTGCCCTATTACAAGGGCGTCCTTTCCTTCCACGTCATGCTCGCAGCCGCCCACGCGCTGGGAGTCCCCCACAAGGGAGCTCGCCGTTGACCTTCCATCGAGTGAACGACGAGGCCGCCTGAGCGCAGTCCGGCTCCACGACAATCCCAACTCCATCCCAGCACGCCGCGCTCCTATGCGGCCTGGCGCCGCCATATCTCGGGCGGCCGGCGGGAGGGCCGCGGGGCTTCTCCGACAGGCGGGAAACGCTCGCTCGCGCTCACTCCAGCCACCGCTGCGCTAAATCTGGCCGCAGATCCCTGCCGCTGGCCTGCCAGGCGGCGGGCCCAGGCGGCCCGTGGAGGCTGGTGACTGGTTCTGGTTCCGTGTTCTGTCGCCTGCTCAAGTTCTATCTCACGGCTACATAGACCCGTTCCTCCAATGCGCAACGCGCCCCCGCCACATCCAACAACCGCGCCACCAACAACACCGTCTCCGCCCGCTCAGGCAAGCACACCTGAAACTTAGACAGCTCCCCGCGCACAAACCCGTCCGCGGCCGCGGCGGCGATGGCGTCGAGGTCGGCCTCTCGCAGCCCAGCGATGGCCCGCTGGGCCTCCACCCTCCCGATGTCCTTTCCGCCCAACCCCAGGTTGCCCATGCGCCACTTCTGCTCGGCGTTGGCCTGCAAGGCAGCGGCCAACACGCGGTTAATCAGCCCGCCCGCGAAGGTGTGCCAATGCACGCCGTCTGGGGTCTCCTCCAGCGCGGTGGCGCCTAGTTCCACGAGCCCATCGTATTCCTGCCGCAGAGCGGCGAGTTCGTCGAACGCGGCTGGGGTCAACCACCCATCCTCTTCAGGGCTCGCCTCGCGCAGCGTGGCCTTGATCTCCTGGCAGAGCGCATAGGAGAGCGTGCCGGGCACGCCCATCCAGTTGGGTGCCTTGCCGGTGGTGGCGGGTTCGACGAAGAGCTTGCCGCGCCGCTCATCGTAGTGCTTGACCTGCCAGGACTGGCCGGCGAGGCGGAAGCGCAGCGGGCCCTGGGCAGCGTCGTGGCCGCGCACGAAGCTGGCATCGACGGTGCCGACATCCTCGCGCCCGTGCAGCACAGCGACAAGGGGGGGCGCGGAGAAGACGGCGTACAGCTCGAAGAAGTTTTTGGCGCCGTACAGGGCTTCGCCGCGATGACCGAGGATCAGGCGGCCACTGGCCTCGTGCAGGATGTCCCGCGCGACCATGGTGTCCATCAGTTCGTGGACATTGTGCTCTGTGAGGCTGGAGAACGGGGTCGCCTGGGCCAGCCAGTCGAGCACGCGGAACCGGCTGATGCCGGCTTCTTGGATAACGAGCGCCAGGACCTGGTGCGCGAGTACGTGCAGCGCCCGCCGGGGTGGGGTGACATCTTCGACCCAGCCGCGGTGCCCGAGCCGTAGCAGGGCCAACGCGCGCACGAGGTCGATGCTGCCTTCGCAGAAGAAAGCGCAGTTGGCGACGGTGCCGCTGCGGCGACCGGTGCGACCGAGGCGCTGCAGGTAGGAGGCTACGCGCGAGGGGGCGTCGACCTGGATCACGCGGTCGAGGTCGCCCACGTCGATGCCCAGTTCCATGGTGGAGGTGCAGACGATGGCGGCGTGGGTGCCGCCTTGGAACATGGCCTCGGCGCGCTCCCGATCAGCGCGGGAGACGGCGCTGTGGTGGACGTAGACATCGAGGTCGCCGGCCTGCCCGAGGGCGTGGGCGGTGCGCTCGGCCTTGCGGCGCGACTCGACGAAGACGAGGCTCTTGGTGCCTCGGGCGGCGCGGGCGATGCCGGCAGCGAGCCCCTCGGGATCGGGGCAGAAGTCGATGGTGAGCTGGCGCTGGGCGGGGGGCTTGGGGGGATCGACGAGGGCAAAGCCCCGCTGGCTGGAGCCCTGGAGCCACCGGCCGATGTCCTCGGGGTTGCCGACGGTGGCTGAGAGCCCGATGCGCTGGATGTCTCGCCCGCAGAAGGCGGTCAGGCGCTCCAACAGGGCGGCGAGGTGGGTGCCGCGGTCATCCCCGGCGAAGGCATGGACCTCGTCGATGATCACGGCCTGCAGGCCGGAGAACAGGCGGGCTGGGTCGACCCACGCGCTCATCAGCATGACCTCCACGCTCTCGGGGGTGGTCATGAGCAGGTGCACAGGTTCCGCGACGAAGGTGCGTTTCTGGGATGCAGCCACGTCGCCATGCCACTTGAACACCTCCAGGCCGACCATGCGCGTGTACTGGCGCAGGCGGATCTCCTGATTGTTGAGCAGGGCACGGATGGGGCAGACGTAGAGTGCTGCTACGGGGGGGCGCTCGTCGGTGAGGATCTGAGACAGCACGGGAAAGATGCTGGCTTCGGTCTTGCCGCCGGCCGTGGGCGCCAGCACGACGGCGTTCTTGCCATCGAGGATCGCGTCTGTGGCGTGCTCCTGCACGGGGCGCAGGGATCGCCAGCCGAGGTCATGCACGATGGCGTGGCGCAGCCGGGGGTGGAGCCGGTGGAAGGCTCCCACCTAGTCCTCCAGCCGGCGCGTTCGCTGTGCCCTGCCGCCCTCCTGGGCCAAACGTGCCCGCTCATAGGCCTCCAGCTCTTCGTCGCGTAGGTCGCCCTGGTCGATGTGGAACTGGTGGTGAACGCGGGGGTCGTAGCCGGCATGGGTGTCGGCGCGGTCGAGGACATCGACGAGGGTGCGCAGGAACAGGCGCGGCACGATGTCCACGCGCCCGCCGAAGCCTTCGGTCAGCTTGTCCACCAGAGCCTGGACGACGGCATCGTCCACCGCCGTGCGCAGGTGGACTGCGTCCTGGGTGGGGTACAGGTCGCGCACTGCGAGGCCAACGCGCAGCAGGCGCGCGCCATCGAAGGCCCGCAGCCGCACCTGGGGCGCCTTCAGGTTCTCGAACAGCGCGTTGTCGCCAGGGGGCAGCGCCAGGCGGTCTCGCAGCGGCGCCAGCTCCTTGATGCCCTTGGGCCCCTCGAAGAACGCGGGGGTGCCGGTCACGATGAGGTACAGGCCGGGCAGCCGATCCTCAGAGAGCATGTCCATGAGCTGGCGCAGCGCGTCCAGGCTGCGGCCGCGCATGTCGGACTTGATGCGCTGGATGGTCTCGACCTCGTCGAGCACGATCACGAGGCCCTTGTGGCCGGACTGGCGCAGCAGGCGCAGCAGGCCCCCCAAGAAGGTGAGGGCCGCCTGGCCATCCACCTCGCCCCGGATGCCGGCGGCGGTCTTGAGGGCGCGCCCAGTGTTGGGCTGCCCGGCGAGCCAGGCGAGCAAGCCCTGCGCCAGGGCCCGATCACCGTCCACCTGGGCGCGGTGGTAGGTGCGCAGCACAGCGGCAAAGGCTGGGTTGACCCTGGAGATGTCCGCCAGCTCGTCCTCGATCTGCTGTTCGCAGGCGTCGGCGAAGGCGGGATCATCCTCAGACAAGCCGCGGAGGCGGGTGACCTTGTCGCCCACATCGTAGAGCCAGCCGTCCACTAGGGGCTGCAGCGCGCTGGGGGGGGCGTAGGGCGTCTCCAGGCGCTCCATCGCGCGCCGGTAGACGGTCTCCAGCTTGTGCAGGGGCGTGTCGTTGACCGAGACCTGCACCTCGGTGGTGGCGAAGCCGAGGCTTCGGGCAACTGCGGCCAGGTGGCGGGCGGTAAAGGTCTTGCCGGCGCCGTAGTCTCCGCACAGCCACTTGGAGAGCCCGTGGCCGCGCCCGACATGCTCCAGCTCGGCCTGCACCTGCCCCACGAGGGCTTCGAGGCCGGTGGCGAAGAGGTCGAGGCCGCGGGCAGGCACGGTGCCCTGGCGTAGCGCATAGATGATCTCGTCGCGTAGTGCGTCCTGGCTCACGATTGCACCTCAGGGCCGGTGTAGCGCCATTGGAGTTCGAGATCGGGCAGGGATTCGGACTCCAGCCGCGCGCCGTGTTCGACGAGCGTGCGATTGAGCTTACCCAGCCATCCCGGCATACGCGCTGCGGGGCGACCAAGGCGGCTAGCGATCACAGAGGTGCGGATGGGGCCATCGGCCAGTATCCAGGCGACCGCGCGTTGGCTGTCATCATCCAGCGCCAGGCGCAGCGCCACGGGCAGGCGCTCCACCGGCGCCTTCTGAGCGGCGAAGGGCAAGGAGGGTGCGCGTGGGGCGGCGGCTGGTGGCGGCGTGGAGCCGAGAGAGGCCTCCACAGTTGGCGGGATGGCCGGCTCGCTCAGGGGGCGCTGGACGGGCTCCACCTCGGGCATACCAGCGTCGAACCACCACGCTGGGCGGTCTGCTGGCAGGCCGTCGCGGGCGAGCCAGGCCACGGGCACCACCATCTCTTCCAGGCTGCAGCCGCCATGGAAGCCGACCTGGACCTGCCCCCGATAGACCGCCGAGCGCCACGCGAAGGCGATTTGTGCGGGTTCGGGGGTCGAATCCCCGCAGTCGATCTCCATGAAACCATCGGGTGCAGCCTCGCCCGCGCCGAGTCGGACGTAGCGCGCGGGGGCCCCGGCGCCGACCCGATTGGCGGTGCCGCGGAAAGGGGTGTGCCCATGGTCGGCGGTCAGCAGCACCTTACGCCCGGTGTTGAGGGCTGCCTGCAGCGCGGGCAGCAGGCCGGTGACATCCTCCACCTGGAGCCGCCAGGCCGCGCCAGTGTCATGGCTGCTGATGCGGTCGTCCACGGCGTTGAAGACCGCGGCAACGACGGGCAGCGTGTCACGGAGGGCGGCCTGCAGCGCGGCGCCACCGTCGGCTAGGTCGCCCTTGAGGAAGAGCTGGCGCGGCAGGGTCTTGAGCGCGATGTTCTGCTTGAAACGCGCGGGATCGGTGGTGCGCTCGCCCTCGTCGCGCCACTGGGTCTCGGCGGCAAATGGATCCTTGGGGATGGCGCCCAACAGCAACGCGCCGCGGGCGTGGCTGGTGATGGTGGGCAGCGGCGAGAGCCCCACCTGCAAGCGCAGGGACATGCCCGAACCGCGCTCCAGGCCGATGTTGTGGATGGGTTTGGTGAGCTGGTCCAGCAGATCGAGGAACACTGGCACTGAGCATCCGTCGAGCACCAGCAGGAACACGCGCTCGCAGCCAGGCTGGGTGCGCCGTTCGGCCAGCACGTCGCGGATCAGGTTCTGCAAAGCGACCACGTCGTGGTCGTAGAGCGTGCCGGCGTACTGCGACGCAAGGCCCTGGGCGTGGGCCAGGTTCAGTTGGTCGCGGGCGGCGTGTACGCGGGCCAGCAGGGCGCGGGCTTCGGCATGGTGGGCAGGTGAGCTGGCGAGGGCGCGCTCCACGTGCCGCGCGCACTGGTCAGCGTGGGCGTGGTCGGAGAGGTAGGCTTGGGTCAGACGAGCGCCAGTGAGTGCTGCGGGACGCGGCAGGCGCAGGTAGCGCACCAGTCGGTCCATGTCGTCGAGCAGCCCCAGCCGCAGCTCGGCCGTGCCGGCGAGGGCATGGGCGCGCAACGCTCGCAGCGCCTCACGCGGGGCGGGCTCGCCAGCGCCGAGCTGGACGGCCACCGCGTGGGCCCGCTCTTCGAAGGCCAGCGGCAGCAGGGGGGAGGTCTGGAGCTGCCTGGACGTAAACAGGTGGCGCGCGATGCTGTCGGCCTCGTCGAGGAACGGCCGCGCGGCGTGGCCCAGTTGGGCGGCGGCGTCCTTGGCGAGCTGCTTGATGAACTCGCGCGCCAGGTTGGGCGCCCGCAGCGGGGATTGATCCTTGTCGCACAGGGGCGCGAGGACGCCCCAGACGCTGGCAGCCACCTCGCCTTCGACGCTAAGCAGGGCACCCTGCACCAGGATGCCGCGGCAGCGGACAGGGGCGTCCTCCAAGGCCCAGGCGAGCAGCCGGCCCGCGTCGCCATGATGCAGCTCCAACGTGCCCGCGGCGAGGCGGCGGACCACAGGCGTCCAAGTAGGCGGCACGAGAATCCAACGGGCCAGCAGATCGGCCAGGCGGCCCTCAGCGGCGCGCAGGTCTTGCAGCTCGGCGACCACTTCGACCAGGGTTCGCTCCAGCAGGGCCCGGTCGATGACGGTGGGCGTGGTCTTGGCGTGCAGCCGGGCCTGGACCTGGACCGCGTGGTCGATGGCCAAGGTGCGCAGCTCGCCATCGTCCACACCGGTGACCCGTGTGCCCAACAGGGCTGAGAGGACTTCGTCGCCAGACAGGGTGTGGACACGGCGCCGCTCGGCGCCCTGTTTGAGGTCGGCGGGCAGGAACAGGGCCTCAGGGACGAGGGCGATCACGGGCGCGGGGCTGGCCTTCCACAGGGCGTGGCGCAAGGCCAACTCTGAGTCGACTCGCACCACCCGCGCGCTGGCCCCGGTGCGCAAGGGCAAGGTCTCCGGCAGCTCCTCGAAGCCCTCACCGTCCTGCACCAGCAGGTAGCCGCCTCGCAGCAGGCCATCGGCGGTCTCGGTGAGCCGCTGGAGCAGGATCAGCGCTGCGCTCAACGCACACGCTCCCTGCGCCGCAGGGTCACGTCGACCGACACCAGCCCACCCTCTTCGAAAGCGGCTTGCAGCTTCTCAGCCAGCTCGGCCAGGCTCGCGGCTGTCGGCAAGGTCACGCGCACGAACTCCTCGGCCACGCCGCCTCTGCCGCCGCCGCCTCCCCCGTCGCCACCGCCACCAGTGCCGCCACCGCCACCAGTGCCGCCGCCACCGCCAGTGCCGCCGCCGCCACCGCTGTCCTCCAACAGCTCGGCGACGATCTGGCGCGCGTCTTTGTTGAAGCGCGTGACATCTTCCAGGCGCAGGGGCCGCAACTGCTCGCGGGATCGCAGCCGCTCATCGAGTTCGTCCAACACGGCGTTAATGCGGCCAGCCAGGCGCCCGTGGCGGGCACGGATCAGGTGCCCACGGCTCGTCTTGTCGAGTTCGTCCAGGGCGTCGTTGCTGCTCTTCACGGCGCGCACAGCGGCGCGCAGGGCTGTGTCGTCCTCCGGCCAGGCCAGCAGCCAGGCTGTCAGCACCTGGAAGCTGTCGGCGCCAGGCTTGACCAGGGGCGCCAGCTTGTCGATCAGGGTTTTCACCTCGACCTGGCGCTCGGATCCTTCGGCATCCAACTTGATCAGGCGCTCGTGTAGCGTACTCAAGGCATCCCGTGCCGTCTCCGCCGTGGCCGCCAGGTCGGCTGCCAGTCGATCCTGGGCAGACAGGCTGCGGTGGGAGTCGCCGGGCTTGACGAGCAGCACCTGCTGGCCGAGGGTCCGCACGCGGCTCCAGGCCGGAAGGTCGAGCAGCTCGGCCTTCTCAAGGGTCAGGGGTTTGGCGCCCAGGCCGATACAGGGCTCGACCCGTTCCCCATAGGCATCGCGCAGGCGGTAGCCCCGCAGGCAGACATAGGCCAGCAGCAGGTCGATGACATCGTCAGTCAGGCCGTTGGGGGCCTCCCGCAGCTTCTCGGCGATGGGTGTCCAGGCGACGGTGCGGTGGTCGCCCAGCTCGCCCACGATCTCCTTCACGAAGCGACCGTGGTGCTCGATGGACGCCCGGCTCTGGCCGACATCGGCGATCTCCAGCGGCTTGCCGATGTGCTCCAGCAGGGATCCCGTCTCGCCGTCGAAGTGCACCGATCCCGCATGCCCCCAGGCCCCACGCATCCAGGTGTCGATCTGCTTGACGCGCCCGCGCGTCGCCTCCAGCTTGTAGTCCGGATGCTGGGGGTAACGCCGATCGAGCAGCTCCTTGATGACCTGGTCCAGGTCGCCCGCCACGGTGCCCGTGCCAAGATCCGGGTCGCGGGGGCCGATGAGGGCCTTGACCTCGCCCTGCTGGCCGTAGGCCTCCACCAGCGACGTATCCACTTGGCGCTGCAGGGTGTCCACGCGGTTGCGGGCCTGCTCCAGCAGCAGCGTACGTTCCTCGCGGCCGTAGTTGGCCAGCAGCTCGCTGTTGATGCCGTCCACCACCACCCATGCGGCGGCGGTCAGCTCGCGCAGCAGGCGCTCCTCCTGGGTGGAGAAGTGCCGCGGGAGCCAGGCCGCGGTGGGCAGCAGGCCCTTGTTCTTGCGCACAGAGGCCACCCGCTGGATGTCCTCGCTCACCGTGTGCCCGGGGTCGTCCCAGGGGTAGTCCATCAACAGCCGGAAGGCCTCACCGGCCCCGGGTTCGAAGACGGCGTAGGGCAGCTCGCGCACGTTGCCGAACACGACCCGACCGCGTCGCCGCGTACCGCGCCACAGCACCTCGTAGGTCATGCCGTCTTTGGTGCAGACCAGGCCGCTCAGCTTGTTGGGCAGCAGGTGATCCAGCCGCGTGCCGAAGGCTGCCAGTAGCGCTTGCTTGTTGCGCACTTTGTCCTCGGCGCGCCGCAGCACCTCGCCCAACGAAGCCTGGCCCAGGGCGTAGCTGACGATGGCGGCGCCCTTCTCGCCGGTGATCTGCAGCTCGGGCACGAAGAAGAGCTGGAACTCCTGCAGGTCGGCTGAGACGCGGTTGACCTTGTTCTTGAGCAGATCGCCGTCGGCGTCGGCGAAGTTGAGCTTGACGAGCCGTTCAACGGTCAGCCGCTCGTTGCCCTTGCCCGCCAGGCGCGGCGACACTAGGCCCAAGAGCACAGTTTTCACCACCTGTCGCAGCGCGAGGGCCCGGTCCTCGGAGATGGGATCGCCCTGATCGGCCTTGTGATGCACGAAAGCCTCGATGCGGGGGCGCAGGCGCTGATACCATTCGGCGTGGATCTTTTGCAGGGTCTCGGTCTTCTGCGCGGCTTCGACGCCGGGCTCCGGGAAGACATGCGCGAAGGCGCGCCCCACTGGCAGCAGGTGAGGCAGCGGCAGGGTGCGGTTGGCCGCCAGCAGCTCGTAGAGCAGGCGCAGGGCCGAGCGCTCGCGCTGCATCAGGTTGCTCACGTCCACCAGCACGTCGATGAGCGCTGGGTGGAACGGGTAGACATCGGTCAGGACCTCCACGCCAGCCTCGCCCAGCAGGTCGTCCAGCGCCCGCCGGTAGGTGGTGCGCACCTGTTGGATGGCGGCCGTGATGGCGGCCGGGTCCTTCTTGTCGCGCAGCACGCGGCCGGCAACGATGTGGCGCAGCTCCACGTCCTGGAGTTGGGTGACCTCGAAGCGTTTGGCATGGTGATCCACGCGCTCCTGGATGCGGTCCTGGTTGGTGAGGTCGGGGAAGAACTCGCGGATGTTGCGCTGACGGGCGAAGACCACGAAGATGGGCACCTCGCGCCGCCCGGCGTAGTCGACGATGGTGTTGATGTCGTTGATGGCTGAGACGAAGTCCTCGCCCGCCTTCTCGGCCAGCCACAGCAGGAACTCGTCGATCAGCAGCACGATGCCGCCGAAACCCTGGGCCTTGACATGACGCGCCACGCGCTTGAGCCCCTCGCCCCAGGCGGGCTTGAGGCCCTCCGTCTGGAAGGAGCGCCCCTTCATGGCCAGGTAGGCCGTGGCGAGGGCCTGGACGGCTTCCTCGCCTGCTTCCTGGACCACCTCGAGGTCCTCGGGGCCTGAGGCCACGCCGGCCGCGGCCGCCCGCTGCCAGAATGCGGCGCCGTAGTCGGCGGCCTCACGGCGGATCTCGGCCAGCACCTCTTGCGCGCCGCTGACGAGGAAGGGCGGTTTGTCGTGGCTGGCCAGGGCGTTGTTCACGGCGTCGTAGAGGATCTCGTCCAGGGCCGCGCCGTGGCGCCGGGTGGAGGGGATGTGAGCGCGCACCACCAGCAGGTTGGCCGTGGCCACCCAATCCCGGTGTTCGGCCCGCAGGGTCTCGAAGGCCGGGTGGTCTTTGCCCCAGGCCAGCGGGCTGCGCTCCAGGAGCAGGGCGAGCATGGTCATCAGGTGGGACTTGCCGCTGCCGAACCCGCCGTGGAGGATGTGGCCGTAGGCCTCGCCACGGGTCATGGCGGTCTTCATGCGCCCGAACAGGGTGGGCAGGGCGGCCGCCACCGCTGGCGTGACCACGTAGTCGTCCACCAGGCGCTGCACGGCGCCTGCGCGGGGTGCAGCGTCCAGGCGGATGACAAAGTCGAGGGCCGAGAGATCCTCGGCGCGGGGGATGACGAAGACATCGTCGAGGGTGGGCTTCATGGGGTTCCTCACCAGGCCCGGGTGGGCGGATGGGCTTGCAGCCAGGCATCGAGTTGGACAGCCGTGGGCTGGTTGCCGGCCTCGCCGCGCAGGTCGGCGCGCAGGTCGGCGGCGCGGGCTGTGTCCGTGCGGGCCAGCTCATCGGCGTAGCGGAACATGAGATCGTGCAGGGCCGTGCGCTCCTCTGACGGCACGCCCTCGTCGTCCAGCTCTTCCAGCAGGGCGAACAGCCGCGAGAGCCGTTCCGCGCGGGTCCAACCGGCCCAGCCATAGAGGGCGTCTTCACCAGCGCGGCGCTGGCGATCGGCGCTGGGCACCTCGCTGTGGGCGACGAAGCGCTCCTTGGGCACATCGAGGGGGCCGCGCAGCGGGTAGGCGACGCCGCCGATGAAGTCGACGCCGGTGTACTTGGGGGGCACCTTGATCTTCACCTTCTCACCGCGATCCTCTCGCTCCTGCAGCGCCCAGGTGGCCTTCCAAGCGGTGCGCTTGACCAGGCCCTTGGCGGTGTAGCGGTGCAGGGGGTGGGCGGCCACGGCGGCGCTGGCCATCAGATCCGCGCACAGGGCGCCCAGATCGGGGGCTTCGGCGCCGGTGTAGAGCACCGCGGCCGCGGAAAAGCGCTTATCGGCCGCCAGGCGGCGGGCCAGGGCGTGGGGTGTGGCGGGTTGGGCAAGGGGGGCCAGGGTGGCCTCCAGGCGGTCCAGGAGGAAGTGCTTGAGGCCCTCCTGCTCGTCTTTCTCGAAGGCCGGGTGGTACCAGCGGCGCTTGTGGACCGGGGCTTCCAAGAGCTGGAGGTGGGGGGTGGCCGCGGTCAGGGCGCGGCGACGGGCGACCAGATCGGCCCAGACCGCGGGGGCGTCAGCGGGCAGGGCGGTGGCGGGCTGCCAGCCGTGGATCGTGAACCATTTCGTTTCGATGTCGTCGGGTGTCTCGCCGCGGGCGAGGGCCTCGTGGACGGCCTGGTCACGAGTAGCCAAGTCAAGCTCGAAGGGGCGCTGACCGGGGGTGAGCGGCGGGGTGTGTTCGGGGGCGAGAACGGGTAGGTCGGCCGGGACGAGGCCGTAGAGGCGGTAGACGAGCCAGTCCAGCTCCTCCTGCAGGCCGACCATGTGGCGCAGGCGATCGAGGTCGCGCATGCAGCGGGTCTGGAGCAGGGCGCGGAGGGCGGTGGGGCTGTCCCAGGCGGTGTTGATGAGGGTGGCGGCGACGGTGTCGGCGGCGCGGGCGTGGCCGAGGTTGTCGAGGGATCGGGCCCAGGGGAGGGTTGACTCGCGATTGGGGGGGAGGGGGAAGCGGGCGAGTTTGGTCGAATCGAACTCGTACCATTCGTCCCAGTCTTCAAGCTTAATTCCTCCCCCGTACCCACCGCGCCCCTTACAGAAGAAAGATTGCTTCATCCAGAAGCACGCCGCGCTGCTGTTAAGCGGGCCGAGCAGGGCGAGGTGGTCGTCCTCGGTGGCGTCGGCGGGGAGCTTGATGACGGGGGCGGACTGTTTGAAGACCTTGCCGCCGCGGTCGAGGACGAAGTGGTTGTGGGTGGCTACGAAGGCGAAGGTGATGCTGGTGTCGGAGTACCTCTTGGCTGTATAGAACGAGCGATACTCAAACCACTGAAGACCAGCCTGAATAGCCGTCTTCCCAAACTGCATTCGTTCGGATAGTCGGGTCCGATAGCGATGAAAAAAATGATGTAGGGTCGGTACCTCTTTGATATCAATAGGCTCGATCCCAACGTACGGGAATGCTGTGACCGTCTGGGAGTCGATGCCCCAATCTCGTACTGCTTCGCCCTTCACCAAGGTGCGCAGCCATGCTGTGTCAACACCCCTTCGTGTCCAGGAGGCGCGGTCAGCGAGGTATACATTGTCATCGCCAGTGATCGCGTCGAATCCCATCTCCTGGGTTACAGAAGAAAGTGCAGCCTCGCTGTATTGTTCTATTCGAAGTTGCATCCCCAGCGCACCACCGCCCCGCAGGCTCCATGGATGCGTCGCAAACACCGCCCGCGCGACCTCTTCGGTCGACACAAAGGGGCTATCGAAGCCCGCTTGGCTCCACCCTTTCAGGATGGCCGACCACACCTTGCCCTGTGCAGGGTCCGACGGGTTGCAGGGCTCGCCACGTTTGCCCAACACGGCGACGAAGCGTTTTCCCGCGGGCTTCCTGCGCCTCCCGAACACCAGGATCGTCGGCGTGCCGTGCCCAGGGATATAGGCCCCGGAAGTGTCTACCAGCAGGTACAGGTCTTGCTGGGCCAGCACCTTCTCCACCAACGCCACCCCGAACTTGCGCTTGGCAAAGGCGTTGCTGTTGATCAGGCCGACGAAGCCGCCCTTCATCGCAAGCTGAAAGCAGCGCTCGGTGAAGGGCGCGCCCAGGCTGTACTTGCCGCTCGCCGAGATGTAGCGCCGCCGCTTCGGCTGCCCCAGCATCTCCTTGTGGTACTTCTTGCGCGCCTCATCGCCCTCCGTGATGTACGGCGGGTTGGCCACCACCACATGGAACCCCCCCACCAGCACGGGCCGCAGCGCCGCCCGCGTTTCCGCTGGGGTCAACATGGACTTGGGCAGCGCGCTGGGATCCTGGCCCAGGGTGAGCTGAGTGCCGCGGGTCTCCTCGCCCTTCTCGATCTGCTCCAGGCCATCGGCCCAGAAGACCTGGGGGTGGAACTTGCCCGCCGTGGCGAGCGACCCTTCGTCGGACAGCTCCAGGGCCGTCATCACCAGCCGCGCCCGGGCAAGGGCGGCGGCGTAGTCGTTGAGGTCCAGCCCTACCACCCGTGACAGCGCGCTCTGCACCACCTGCAGGCGGGCCCAATCGGGGTGCTGGGCGGCGGTGGCAGCCACCAGGCGGCGCAGGGCGTCGATGAGGAAGTGGCCCGAGCCGCAGGCGGGGTCGACTACCCGCACCTCGTCGGCCGGCCACACCTTGAGGGCCTCGCCCAGGGTGCGGTCCAGCATGAAGCTACGCACAAAAGACGGGGTCTGGAGCAGGGCGAAGCGCTCCTTGACCACCGGGTCCAGCTCCTGGTAGAGGTCGCCCATGAGCTGGCCGTCGAAGTGCTCATTGGAGAAATCGAAGCGCCGCACGCGGGTGTCTTTGTTTTCCTCGCGCAGCAGGGCGAGCAGGGCGCGCGTGTGGCTGTCGGCCGGGGGCAGCAGCTCGGCGGGCTGGGGCGCGAAAAGGTCTTCCAGGCCGCCGCGCGGCTGGGCGAGATCCTCGAAGACCCATCTTACAAAGGCTGTATCGCCCAGGCTGGGGGCCAGGCGCTCAAACAGGGCCTGGTGGGTGGGGTCCACGAGCCGAGGGCGGATCAGGCCGCGGTCTTCGAGCACGCGTAGGTAGATCAGCTTCAGCACCCACAGCACGGCGGCGCGGTGCCCCAGCAGGTCGAGCCACACGTCCAGGCCCTCGCCCACGCCTTCTTCGGCGTGCAGGCGGGCTGCGGCGCGGCGCGCGACCCCCTCGGTCAGCGTGCCGAGCTTCAGCAGGCGCTGGCGCAGGTCCTCGGCGATGGTCTCCACGTGGGGCTGCAGGGCCGCCAGTAGGTCGGCACGGGCTTCTGAAGACAGGGACATGGGGGGCTCCGATGGGGGCAGCGGAAGGCGTCAGGGGCGCAGGGGCTCGGCCAGTGGCAGGACCAGGCCGGGCTGGTGCCACACGGGCGTGCGGTCGTTGAACAGGGGGCGGCGCTCCAGGATCACCCCGGGGATGACCACGATCCAGAAGCCCGCGGCCTGTCCCTGGACCCGGTCGTAGAGCAGGCGGATCTGCTCCAGGCCGCCCAGCGCTTCGAGGATGCCGGCCTCGTGCAGGACCACCGTGCGGCCGGGGGCGCCGTGATCGCGCACCAGGTCGGTGAGAAGCTGGTCGAGGCGCTTGCTGGTGGCCACGCGCAGCGCCGGGAAACGCACGGCGCGGGCATCGGCGGCGAGGGTGGCCTCGTGGCGCTGGAACCAGGCGGCGGTCAGGTCTATGGCGGTGGCGCCGAGCTGCTGGATCAGGCTGCGGGCCACGGCGCGGTGACGCTCGGGGGGCGAGACCACCAGCCGGAAGCTGCTGCCCCGGCGGCCAGCCTCCCGCAACACGTCGCGCACGCGGTCGCGGGGATCGACGGTGCCGTCTAGATCCAGCAGCATGCGCGGGTCGTCGCCGGTGCGGGAGGCGGACTCGACGCCCGCGGCGTCGCGCCGGACGATGTCGTTGCCCTCCACCCGCCAGGGGCTGCCGTGCAGCAGCGCTGGCAGCTCGTGCAGCGGCGGGGCCAGGGGGCCGACGCCCACAAAGACCCGCTCCATCTCGGCGACCAGGCTGTCATAGGGGGTGGTGTCCCGCGTGCTGTCCAGGACGTAGCGCAAAGCCGGCAGGATCTCCACGGGCGGCTCGAACAGCGCGCCGCCCGCGGTGGTGCGTACGCCTGGCAGCAGGCGCTGCGCGAGCAGCACCGGATCGCCCTCGAAGTCGGGCAACACCATGCGCAAGGTCTGGCGCGCCGCCGCCATGGGCTCTGGCGGCCAGCCAGCCACCACCTTGACGACAGTTTCGATGAAGGTGAGGAGCAGCGGGCGCTCGAACCATGATCGAGCGAGCATCGTGACGCCGGGTTCGGTGAGATCCTCCAGCAGCAGGAACGTGTGGGTGTCCAGGCTGGCGATCAGGCGTACCAGGGCGGCGGGCTCGATGGCGGCGGTGGGCAGATCGCGGGCCAGGCGCTCACAGGCCAGGCGCAGCGGCAGGATGCCCCGCTCCACGTCGAGGTAGCCGTCCAGGGCGCCGATGATGGGCCCCAGCGCCGCTTGGTCCAGGCGTGAGAGCGCAACGGTCTTACGGGTGCTGACGGCCGGCTGGTCGATGCCCAGGCGCTGCCCGACCTGGGCCTGAACCAACGGATCCTGGTGCATGCCGAAGACCAGCTCCAACACCTCGCGCTGGCCGTCGTCCAGGCGTTGCGTGGCCCGGGCCCACAGCCCATCGAGGGTGTCCACCGATTCAGCGGTGTTCGCCCGATCGTGCCACTTGACCAGCGCCTGCCCGAGACGGGTCAAGGTGCCTGGGCCGATACGCGGGATCCGCACCAGCTCGGCCCGTGTGCGGCCGGCGATGTCCCCGACGGTGCGCAGGCCCGCGTTTCGCAGCGCATCGATCACCGCGGGCTCCACCGCGAGTTCTCCGATGGGGGCGGGGTCGTGGACCAGGGGCCGGAAGAAGGGAGGCGCCTCGGTGTCGGCTGGCTGGAGCGCCTCCACGCCCTGCTGTCGCGCCTGCCCCAGCAGCGTCGCAACGCGCTCAACCAGCCGGGGGCCCAGGCCTGGCAGCCGCGGCAGTCGGTCCTCGCCCATCGCCAGCAGCTCACCGACGGTGCGAACCTGAGCGGCGGCGAGGGCGCGCGCTGCCCGTGGCGGGAGCCAGGTTTCAGACAGCCGCGTGTCGGCGCACAGGCGGCCCTCCTCGGTTGTCTCCAGCTCCAGCGGGGCACCGAGGGCGGCCAGATAGGCGTCTCGCATGGCGCGCGCGGTGCGGAAGCGGTCGGCCGGGATGGGATTCAGTGCCGTCTTGAAGAAGGGGCCCAGGGCCTCAGGCTCCAGCTCCACCGTGTCGAAGTCGGGGGTCTCACCCGGTTCAGGCAGGCGGCCGTCGAAGGGGTGCCGGCCCGCGTGGAGCCAGAACAGGCACATGGCGGCGGCGTAGCGGTCCGTGCCGTGGCCTAGAGGCTCCCCTGATGGATCCCGCCAGTCGAAGGTGCCGCCAAAGGTCGGCGTGCTGCCCATCTTGGCTTCGACCGCAGGGCTGCGGGCCAGGCTGAAGTCGATCAGGACCAGGCGACCTTGGGGGGTCAGCATCAAGTTATCGGGCTTCAGATCGTTGTGGGAAAGCCCGATGCGCTCGAACTCGTCCAGCACACTCAGCAGATCCTCGCCCAGGCGGCGCCGCGCGGCGATGTCGCCGTCGGGCAGGCACCGATCGTGGATCGCATCGGAGAGCGTTTTCCCTGGCACCATGTCCAGCCGCAGGGTGATGCGATCCTCGACCATCTTGGTCAGGTCGTGGGCCTTGACCACCGCGGCGTGCGTCACGCCCTGCAACGCGAAGAACTCGCAGCGGATAGCACGCTCGGCAACCTCGGTGGGGCGGGCCACCTTGAGGGCAAAGCGCTCGCCCAGGAGCTGGTGCTTGACCTGGTAGACATCCGACAGGCCGCCCTCGCCCAGGCGCCCTTCCACCAGGTAGTCGGTGCCGACACGGGCGCCGGGGGCCAGGCCATGGGCAGGCGCCGCCGCGTCGGTGTCGATAGCAGCCAGGACGTGGGTGATGGCGGCTTCGAGGGTGGGGAAACGATCTGCGGGTTTGCGCTCCAGCATGCGGGCCACCGCGTCGTCCAGGCGCTGGGGGACATCATGATCGAGGTCGCGCAGGTGCGGCATGCGGTGGCGCCGCTCGATGATGGGCAGGGTGCTCTCCACCAGCGGCCGCCGCAGCACCAGCAGGGCTAGCACCAGCCCCAGGCTGAACTGGTCAGAGGCAGGGATCGCGTCGCTCAAGGCCTGCACCACCTCGGGCGCGGCGCCTTCCAGGCGGTCGACGACGGCGTCGGACCAGGCGATCGTGGTTCGGTAGCCCTGCCGCTTGGCCATCTCGAAGCCGGTGACCCGGTAGGCCGGGGTGCGTGGATCGCGTGGATCGGCGTCGCCCTTGACCAGCACAAGGTCGGGGCGGAGCTGGCGGTGGACCACGCCGGCCTTGTGGGTCCACGCCAGGGCGCGGGCGATGCGGACCCACAGCGCCACGCGCGCCTTGAGAGCCAGGCCGGGCCCGTGGGTGGCGAGCCAGGCCGGCAGTGTCTGGCCTTCAAAATGCTCCATCGGCACGACCAGCCCGTCGTCGGTGGTGACAGGCGGATCCACCGCGGGCAGGCACACGTCTTCAGGCGCCCGCGCAAAGCTGCGCAGCACGCCCGCCTCCCAGGTGGCCCGCTTGTGGATTCGCTGCCGTTCGTGTTCGCTGGCTGACCAGGGCAAGCGGTAGATCCGCAGCAGGCGGCGCGTGCCCGTGGTGTCCTCGCCCAGCACCTCGCGGAAGCGTTCGTTGGCGTCGAAGCGGTCGATGACGGTGAAGCCTGCCACCTGGGTGAGGGGCCGCTGCCGTGGCGCGCCACGCACGAGCTTGGTGATGGCGTCGAGCACCTCGTCGGACTGCGCCCCGGCGGTGGTGCGGTTAGCCAACTCGCGGATGCGCTGCTCATCTTGCAGGACCGCGTGGATCTCACCCCGCAGGGCCACCCGCTTGCGGACCCCACCGAGGGAGGATTGGAACGAGGCCGCGGCCGGCAGGAAGATCAGCTCCTGCACCCACACGCGGCCCGCATCGTAGCTGATGCGCCCCAACAGGGTGTGCAGCACCTGGGCCGTCTTGTGGGCCAGCAGCAGCGGGCTGCGGCGGGTCTCGGGCAAGTACCAGTCGCGGGCCTCGCCGCTCAAGTGCCCGTGCCAGCCCTTCACCTCGACCACGTAGATGGCATGGGGCATGACGACGATGGCGTCCAGCTCGTACACCGCCCCCGAGGGCTCGATCAACCAAGGGTTGGTGAAGACCACAGCCCCATTGGGCAGGCCCTGGGCCAGGAAGGCCAGCGCCGCTTTTTCGTCTTCGTGGGCTGGCAGCCCGATGTCGATCACGGTCGCAGGCACGTTACACCAACACGATGGTGGCCAGCGGGAAACGGCCAGCCAGGGCCAGCGAATCCCAGCGCCCCCCCTTCTCGGGCAGCAGGCCGAAGACCAGGTCGAAGCGGTGGCGCTGCTCCTGGTCCGTGGCCCAGGCCAGATCCGCGTCGTCGCGGGCGAAGTCCACGCCAGGCGCGTCCCATTCCATGGCCACCAGGCCTGCCATGGCGCGCTCTGCCCACGTGGCGGTCAAGACCGTGGTGTTGGTGTGCAGGTAGGCGTCAGGACTGCGCTCCAGCGCCCGCGCCACGAGCTGGCCACCCGTGCCGGGCAGCTCCAGGACGCGCTTGTCTGACTGGATCTTATGCAGGTCGGCGCCGGCAAAGCGGGCTGGTAGATCGAGGGTTTTGGCGTAATCGGCGAGGGCGTCGGGCCGGGGCGCGTCTAGCACCTCGTCGGTCAGTGCCTGCAGCCAGCCATAGACTGTTTCGTTGGCGATGTGGGAGAAGCCCTTGGCGATATCGAGCCCCAGCACAATGCCAAGATTGGCCGGCAGCGGGTAGCGCAACGAGGCATCCTCGGCGAGCATGGCCAGCAAGTGCTGAAGTTGGAGGTTGCCTTTGAACTGGGTCCAGGTGGCCAGGTTGGGTTCGAGCAGACGCTTCGGCGCGCGGCCGGACCGCTCGCGGCGAGCCAGGGCGCGAAGGAGGCAGTGCGCGACGATGTCCCGGCGTTCGGTGGTGTAGAGAGCCATGCGTGGGTGCCTGTTGGGTGGGGTAAAGGCAGCGGGGGCCGCGGGCTGAGCTGAGGGGTGGAGGCATAACCTGGGCGTGGGGGGTGGTGGATCGCACGGGGCTGTGATGTTGGCCAAGTAGATTGGCGATTCGGACGCCGGCCCATCGCAGGGGGTAGGGATGCCTGATGGCAGGTTTGCGCCTGGAGGCGGGCTGCGGATTGGCTGATGGGACCGGCAACCAGATGGATCTGGACCCCCACAGGACCGCCCCCTGTGGACCGCGTGATCCTAGGCTTCCGGGGGCCTCGGGCGCGAGGGGCTTGTGGACCAGCCTAGGCGTGCAGGTTCCAGAAGGGTGTGGTTGACCATCCAGCCGTGGGAGCAATACGCAAGAGGCGGGAGATTCGGTATGCAGATCGTTCAGCGATTCATCGAACGAGAAGGCGTCGACGTGGAACGGATGCTCGTCCCAGTACGAGTTCTCTGGGCGAGTCTGACCCAGCACGACCTTCACGGGCTCCCGCTGGTGGACGAGCACGACAACCACACTCTCCTGGGATGGGCCTACTTCCGGGCGCTCGTGATCGGGCCATCCGGTGCCGAGTTGTGGGGGGAGAGCCACTTCCCGGAGACGGAGGACGAGACTCATGATGTCGTGGTCAGGGCGAGGGAGTTTCGTCGCAGGACGCTGGTAGACCGGACCTCGGAGGGTCAGCCTCGGCTGCACAAAGCTGTAGGCAACCGGATCCAGGGACGCGCAGAGTGGATGTGGGATGGCACGACGTGCTTGGTGAACGCCGGGCTCGCCACCCGCGTGGCTCCGATGGTCTTCGAGAAGGCGGACTCGAAGTCAGGCCTCGTCCCGCTCCGAGCACTGAAACCCGTTGGCCCTGGCGTCTTCGAGGTGGCGGGAGGGATCGTTTTGTTCGCTCACCGGCTCTTCCGCCGCGAGGGGAGCAGGCACAACACCCTGAACGTGGAGCTACTGGATAGTCTTCAGCAGCTAGCCCGTAGCGACAAGATCCACAACCTGGCGGTAAGGCTTGATCCTGACATGGTGGGGCTCGCTGGCGACATCGCCAGGTCCGTCGAGAGGGTGTACTGGCGCGGCCCCAGGTTCAACAACGACCTCACGTCCATTCCACTCGGCGTGACGGTCCATGGTCCGCCCCCGGATGAGGATGGCTACCTAGTGTCGAAAACGGAGTTCTGGTGGCAGTCCAGGGACGGTCAGCGCATCTTCGAGTGCGAGGAAGTCCGTGATCGCCCTGCTAGTTGGTCCGACGAACGATGGCCCTGTCGATACGCCCACAGCATCCTGGACGAGAGCAGCGGTGTGATCGAACACCTCGATGGAGCTGTCCGCCTCTGGGACGACGAGGGAATGGTCACTAGGTGCGACATATCGCTCCCTAAGGTGGGCCGCGACTCTGACTACTACAAGCTGTGGCGCCTCGACGGCGAGATCAACCTGGGTGCCTGGAAGGAGTTGATCTACCTACACTTCCGCGGAAATCCTGCTCTCGGCGAGTACTTCGGTGTCCAGAGCGTCCGGCCCCTCCGTCCCGCCCTTGAAGAGGCCATCGCCGCTCGTGACGAGCACTTCTTGATGCTGCTCGCTCGGCACCCGGGAGTCGAACAGGACAGCGGATGTGGTGGCGTATACGTCCGCTGGGACAAACACGGGACAGCATCGTCCCTCTCGCGCTCGGTGGCCGCCCGGCTGGCCGAAGCCGCCGAATCAAGGAATGCGGCTCTGGGAATCCCGATCTTCGTGGCACAAGACACGGAAGGGCTGGTCCGAATCGGCAGCATGGCCGTCCACATCCTCCGGGGACTCGACCCGGTGAACCGCGAGGCGATCACCATCGGCTACCGACCACTCGACTCGGATATCGAAATCCGGTTCGGCCTTGTTGGTGATGCCGAAGTCATAGCCCGATGGCTGACCCGGAAGGACTGGTTTCCGCCAGTTGCCGACGCAGGCCGTCTGGACTTGTGGTTCGATGCAGCCCGAGCTGCCTGCTGGCAATCAGCGACCAGGGAGATAGCCGTCACGCCGTCATGGACGCTAAAGACCTAAGTTGTTGTGAGACCCGATCTATGGCGTCCTCCACGTCCCGCGTATCTCTACCGGGGAGCGTATCGCCAGCTGCCTACGCCCCCTCGCACCGACTCCGCTGTTCCGCCGACAGGTAGGGCCACAGCCGCCTCGCCTTCCACTCCGGCATCCTCAGCAGCTGCTCCTGCTCTCGGTGCCGCCGCAGGCTCACCTTGAAGCAGGCGGGCTCGTGGGCGACCCCGTGCCGCTGGAAGCGCCACTGGAGCAGCGCCACCTGGTTCGGCGTGAAGGCCCCGCAGCGCTGGTAGTAGACGATGAAGTCCTCCAGGTCGAACTCATCGTCGGTGGCAGCGAGCTCCACCAGGGAGTTGAGCACACTCCGGTCCCGGGCTTCCTGCTCCATCTTGCGGCGGTCGGCGTCCACGGAGCGGCTGGCCGCCTCTCCGGTGACGATGGTACCGCTGCCGGAGCGCACCCCGATGGAGAAGCGCTTGATGCACTCGGACCCGATGAAGAGGCTGTGCCCGGTGTCGTGGTTGACGATCTCGAACTGGTAGCGGATGCCAGGGTGATCGCAGAGCTGGCAGACCTCACTCGGTGACTCCAGCACTACCACGTTCCTCTCGTACACCCACTCTCGCAGGGCGACGGCCAGGTCGTCCTGCTCCACGCTCAGGGGCAGCAGGTTCCGTGCTGCTCGTTGTGCCCAGCTCATGGTCTACCTCCATGGCGAGGGACGCGGCTCTCGCATCGCCCCTCGCCGGTCAGGGGGGGCTACGCGGTCTCCACCGCCTCCAGCTTCACGTCGCCACGGGTGCAGCTCTCCTTGACGCGCGTGCGCAGCCGGACCTCGACACCAGGCTCAAGCTTGCTCACCAGCTCGCGGGCCTCGTCGGAGTACAGCACGGCGAGCGCGTTGAAGGTGTCCACCGCCAGGTTCACCTGGACCTGCCCGTGGTAGTCGCGCTGGACGCTGCGGACCTCGCCCACCACCAGGAAGCTGCGCTCCCCGAAGCGATCCTCCGCGGCCACCTGGTTGGAGCGGAAGGCGTTGTGAATCTCGACCGCGCTCACCTCGAACTCGGCGATCGCGAGCTGCGTGGAAGCGTCGCCCATGACGCTCGGGACCTCCGGACTCTGCGCGGCGGCCGCGGCCTCCGGACTCAGGGCGGCGCTGGGGTTGTTGTCGTTGCGGGTGGGGGTGGCCTTGCCGCCCCAAAGCCAGTTGAACAGGCTCATGGTGTTGTTTCTCCATCGTGGGAGGTAGAATCAGGGAGCGCACGGCCCCCTGCAGCCCGAGGAAGGCCCATTCCTCCCCCGGACTGCCCGGTTCGCGTTTCCGCTCCCCGGTTCGGACCACGCCTCGGCCGCGAAGGTTGCGACAGCTCAGCGGCTTCGGCGGTGGCGTTGAACAAGCGGTTGTCGGTGCTGGGCAGGGCGGGCCGTGCGTGCTCCAGGCGCACGCGCTGCTCGGCCAGGGGCTCGGCCTCGTCCCTTGGCAGGCACCCGTGGAACTCCATGATGCCCGCTCGCTCCTCGACGGCGTAGCGCCAGGGCTCGGGCCAGTCCTCGACCCTCGGGGAGAGCTGGGGCTGGAAGGGCCTCCAGGGTGTGGCTGGCTGGCAGGACCAGCCTTCTGGGTAGACTCGAGGGCGATTCGAGGCCTCGGTCCCCACTTCAGGTCCCCACAATCCCCACTGAGTCCCCACAGGGGTGGGGACCGGATTCTCACCTTCGCAAGCGGCTTCTACCCCCCAGTCCCCACAATCCCCACTGGATCTAG
>Ga0307987_1000542_pt1 | contig 22392 bp, 20 predicted proteins | sample EllFjometagen181_FD_203157 | JGI IMG/M metagenome (GOLD analysis project Ga0307987, IMG submission 203157) | Marine microbial communities from Ellis Fjord, Antarctic Ocean - #181 | ecosystem: Environmental > Aquatic > Marine > Unclassified | place: Southern Ocean | collected 2014-10-08 | reverse complement strand
CAATACAATATATCTTCAAATTTTTCTATTTTCATATTTTCTTTTTTTAGTTGAAAGTTTGTAAAGGTGAAAGTTTTTAAGGTAAGAAAGCTCTTAATATTTCCATTTTTAACTTTCCAACTTTCCACTTTATAACTTTCCACTTTTCACTCTTTTTATCTTGCTAGTTTTAAAAATACCTCATCCATATTTTGCGCATCAAACTGTGTAAGTAATTCATTTAGGGTTCCTATTGCTGCAATTTTGCCCTGTACCATCATCGAAATTCTATCACAATATTCAGCTTCGTCCATGTAGTGTGTTGTTACAAAAATAGTTATGCCTTTTTTGGTAGCCTGATAAATTAAATCCCAAAACTGACGTCGTGTAATTGGATCAACACCGCTTGTGGGTTCATCTAAAAACACAACTTCAGGATTATGGATTGTAGCAACCGAAAAAGCTATTTTTTGCTTCCACCCCAATGGAATTTCCGAAATCAAAGTGTTTTTGATATTTTCCAATTCAAGACGCTCAATAATATCATTTGTCCTATCGGTAATTTCAGTTTTTGTTAATCCATAAATTCCTCCATAAAATTTAATATTTTCCTTAAGAGTTAAGTCTTCGTAAAGCGAAAAATGCTGACTCATATACCCTATTTTGTACTTTAGTTTATTACGTTGAGTTTTAATATTAAAACCGGCAACTATACCTTTACCCGAAGTTGGTTCCAGTATGCCTGTGAGCATTTTTATGGCTGTGGTTTTACCGGCACCGTTGGCGCCCAAAAACCCAAATATTTCACCTTTCTTAACATCAAAGCTTATGTTGTCAACAGCTTTAAAGCTTCCGTAGGCACGAGTTAAATTTTCTACATCAATTACCTTGCTCATTGCTCTTTTGTCATTAATTCCATAAAACTATCTTCAATATTTGCTTTAATTATTTTAAAAGTAAAATCGAATTTATTCTTTGTTAATATATCTTCAATTATATTAATATCTTCATTATTTAGTGTTAAATGGATACTGCTCCCAAACATAAAAGCTGAATTTACTATTTCCAAATCTCTAATTAGCACAATGGCATTGTAATTATTGTTTGTTTTTATTTGGTAAAGCGTATGACTAAAGTTGTTATAGATGTTTGCCGGCGTGTCAATAGTTAATATTTTGCCATTTTGAATCAATGCAATATCATCACACATAGATGCTTCGTCCATATATGGTGTGGAAACTAATGTTGTTAGATTTTCACTTTTTTGGAGCTGTTTAAGGTTGTCCCAAAACTCCTTTCTCGAAACAGGATCTACTCCAAAAGTTGGCTCATCTAGTAGTAGTATTTCTGGTTTATGGATAAGAGCACAACATAGAGCTAATTTTTGTTTCATTCCTCCTGATAAATCTGAAGCTCTCCTATTTTTGAATGGCTCAAGCATTACATAAATTTCTTTTATCATATCGTAGTTTGCCTCGATAGTTGTGTTGAAAACGTTGGCAAAAAATTCAAGATTTTCTTGAACTGATAAATCCATGTAAAGCGAAAACTTACCAGGCATGTAACCAACAATTTTTCTTATTTTCTTATAGTCTTTAACCGTATCAAAACCCATCATTGTTGCTGTGCCTTTTTCGGGGATAAGTAAGGTTGTAAGTATTCTGAATAGCGTAGATTTTCCGGCGCCATCAGGACCAATTAACCCAAAAAGTTTCCCTTTTTCAATGTTCAACGAAATATCAACAAGAGCTTTTGTGGTGTTGTATGATTTTGATATGTTTTTTATTTCAATCATTAATAATTTATTGCTTTATTTATCTCACTGGAAATATACACTAGCAGGCATGCCTATTTTTAAACTCCCTTTATTTACCACATTAATTTTTATTGCATAAACAAGATTTCGTCTTTCGTCTTTGGTTTGAATTATTTTTGGAGTAAACTCGGCCTGAGCACTTACCCAAGTTATTTTCCCTTCAAAATTTATTTCTTCTTTAGTGGAATCAACGGCAATTTTTACTTTTTGGCCTATTTTTATTTGAGTTAGTTGAGGTTCTGTAACATAAGCTTTGAGTACCAGCATATCCATATTTTGAACTTGATATAAGGGTTTTCCGGGAGCAACAAACTCAAAAGGTTCAACATATTTTACAAGGATGGTTCCGTCAATTGGATTTACGATTATACTTTTTAATATTTGGTCTTCAATTTGTTTTATTTGAATATCCAATGACATAATTTTACTGAGTACAGAAACGTTTTGTGCCTTAACACTTGTAATTTGTTGCTCAGTTATATTCACTTGTCCTTGAATATCGTCAAGTTGTTTTTTTGTTGCAGAGCCTTCGCTGAACATTTTTTTTGCTCTGTTCAAATTTATATTTTGAATTTCTAATTGTTTATTAAGAACATCTATTTGAGAAAGTACACTTTTTGATTGTGCAACAACACTACTATAGGATGCTTTCACTAGTTCCTTTTTTAGATGCAGCTGCGTTGTGTCAATAATTCCAACAATAGTATTTTTATTTATTTTTTCGCCTTCATTTATTGTGAATGAAATTAATTTTCCGGCATTCTCGGCTGAAATTGTTGTTGCATTACTTTCAAAGTTACCATTGGCATCGGCTTTATTTTTGTTCTCATCACATGATGCAAAAAATGTTATTGTAATTAATAATAGTAGTATGTATTTCATGTTTTTAGTTTTTCACATTGAGTTTTATTACTTATTAATTGATTATTAATCAATTAATATTGCACTCCAACCATATGATTAAGAGTAATTTCCTTTTGAATATATTTAATTTTGTTTATTTCAATTGATTGTTGTGATATTTTAAAATCATTAAAGTCTTTTAAATATTCGTTTGAGGTAATAGTCCCATTTTTGAATTTAGACCATGATGAATTTTTTATTTCTTTTTTTATTGATATTATTTCCGAATCCAGTTTTATTTGATTTTTTAGATTAGAGAGTTCCGTCTTTATTTTGTCAATTTCTAGTTTATTATTTTTAATAAATAATTCCCTATTTATGTCAATTACACTTTGTTTTATTACTGTCTTTTCTTTCTGATTTGAATATGTACCCCAATCAATAATTTTCCACGACAGATTTACTCCAACCATCCCGTAAGGATGTAAATCGGTATCCATAAAATTATACCCGGGGCGACCATAGCCGCCGCTGGCAAAAAATGATAGTTTTGGGAATTTATCTCTGTAATTCATTTCTAAGCTTGCTTGGTTTATAACCCCCTGAGTTACAAATAATTTAAGTTGCGGTAATGTTATATGGGTAGAATTAGGTTTTTCAGGAACTTGATAATAAGTACTAATATCTACGTCCAAGCCACTTATCACTTTTAATGATGTAATTAGATTTAATCGTGCAGATTTGGTGTTTAGTATTTGTTTTTCGATTTTTAACTGCTCAGCAATTATTTTGTTTAATCCTGAAATCAGAATAGCACCATTTCTGTAAGCTGATTTTAGTATTTTTATATTTTCTTCAATTTCAGTTTGTGCAGTATGTAATATGTCCTGATTTTGTTTTAACAGAAGTATGTTTAGATATAATTGATTTATCTGCTCCATTAGATTGTAATTATCTATATCTATTTGAGTTTGTTCTAACTCGTTTGTTGCTAACTGAAGAGTTTTTGCAGTTTTGGTATTTCCGCCGTCATAAATAATCTGCTGTAGTTGCAAATCAGTTCTGTAATTATCATTTGGGAATGATGGAAAAAAATCATCCATTCCCGGCAACTGAATTTCTGGAAAAACAACTACCTCCGATTGATATTTTGCGCTGCCACTAAGGGTTAATTTTGGCAGGTAATTTTTGTTTAATGCACTTGTTATTAATTCAATATTCTCCTGATTTAGAGCTAGTTTCTTAAAATTTGGCCAGTTTACTTTTGCAGAGTCTCTACATTGCTCAAGGGTTACACTTTTTTGCTGCGAAAAAGCAAGGTTAGGAAAAATAATAAATGATAAAATAACAATAACAACCTTCATGTTTATTGTTTTAGGTTTGATTTTGAGAAACGAATTAATTTTCATTTTTAAGCTATTTATACTAATTGTTTTCTAGGACGCAAAACATATTCGAGCAAATATACAATATTATTTGTCTTATATTTCAAAGGTTGTTTTCATTCAGTTTAGGTAATGTATTATCTTTACAATTCTTTTAATTATAAATAATTGGCAGCACCCATATGAAATCGGCAACTGTTAAACAGATAAAGCAAGAATTAAAGAATAATTCAACGGATGAGCTTGTAGAACTATGTTTGCGTTTATCAAAATTTAAAAAAGAAAACAAAGAATTTTTAACGTATCTACTATTTGAAGCATCTGATGAGCAGGCGTATATCAAAAATGTAAAATCTGAAATTGAACAGCAATTTATTGAAATTAATACAAAGTCTTATTATTATATGAAGAAGAGTATACGTAAAATATTGCGTGGTACAAAAACTCAAATACGTTATTCAAAAAAGAAGGAAACCGAGGTTGAATTGCTATTGTTTTTCTGCTCAGAATTGAAAAAGGTTGAACCTCCTATCGATCAAAATATAGTTCTGTCTAATATTTTTAACCGGCAAATAGAGGCAATAAAAAAAGCCATATCAAATTTACATGAGGATTTGAGATATGATTATGGAGTTGAGTTAAATCAATTGTTATAAATTTGCAACTGTGTTTTTTGCAGGTTACAATATTAAAAAATGACACCAAAACGGAATACTATATTATCAGGTATTGATTCACCTGCCGACTTGAAAAAGTTGACGGAGGGTGAATTAGTTCAACTTTCCAACGAATTAAGAAGCTTTATTCTTGATGTTGTAAGTGTTCACCCCGGGCATCTTGGCTCAAGTTTGGGAGTGGTTGAGCTTACCGTGGCTTTACATTATGTTTTTAATGCACCATACGATCGTCTTATTTGGGATGTTGGTCATCAGGCATATGGGCATAAAATACTCACCGGAAGAAGGGATGTTTTTTATACAAATAGGCAGTTAAACGGAATTGGAGGGTTTCCAATTAGAACTGAAAGTAAATATGATGCATTTGGTACTGGTCACGCTTCTACATCAATTTCGGCAGCACTTGGTATGGCAGAGGCATCAAAACTTAAGGGCGAATCTAACCGTAAACACATTGCAGTTATTGGAGATGGTGCCTTAACTGGAGGAATGGCTATTGAAGGAATGAATAACGCCGGAGCTACCAATGCTGATATTCTTGTAATTCTAAATGATAATAATATTTCCATCGATAAAAATGTTGGTTCAATAAAGGAATATTTCTCGCAAATTTCTAAATCTGCTAAAGCAGGTGCCCATGAATGGAAATATTTAAATATTACAAATAATATTAAAGGTGATTTGGAAAATAATGACTCTCAAATAGATATAACATTTAAGACAAAAAGTAATCTTTTTGAGGCAATGAATTTTAAGTATTTTGGTCCTGTTGATGGTCATGATGTACATAGGCTTGTGGAAATATTAACTGAAATTCAGAATATTAGTGGCCCTAAACTGCTTCATGTTATTACAACAAAAGGCAAGGGTTTTAAAAAAGCTGAGGAAGAACAAACTGTTTATCATGCTCCCGGTAGGTTTAACCGAATAACTGGTGAACTCATAAAAACGGAAAATGAAAATCCTTTTGTAACTTATCAGGAAGTATTTGGAAAAACTTTATTAGAGCTTGCTCAAAGAGATGAAAAGGTTGTTGCAATAACGCCTGCTATGCCAACGGGTTCGGCACTTAACTTTATGATGAAAGAATTTCCTCAAAGAGTTTTTGATGTTGGTATTGCAGAGCAACATGCTGTTACTTTTTCTGCCGGATTAGCTACTGAAGGGTTTAAACCATTTTGTACAATTTATTCAACATTCTTGCAACGTGCTTTCGATCAGGTTATTCATGATGTTGCTTTGCAAAAATTACCGGTTGTTTTTTGTATTGATAGAGCTGGGTTGGTAGGTGAAGATGGGGCAACTCACCATGGTGTATTTGATATGGCAATTATGAAAATCATTCCTAACTTGGTAATAAGTGCACCCATGAACGAGGTTGAGTTGCGTAACCTTATGTTTACAGCTTCTTCATACACCAATGGTCCATTTTCAATTAGATACCCCAGAATGAAGGGAGTTGTTGAAGAGTGGAATGTGCCCATGGAAAAAATAAAAATTGGAAAAGGTAGATGCCTTCACAACGGACAAAAAGTTGCAATACTAACCATAGGTCATGTTGGTAATTTTGCGGAAAAGGCGGTTGAGCAACTACTTTTACAAAATATTAATCCAGGGCATTTTGATATGCGTTTTTTATCACCCATTGATGAAGAAATGCTACATCATATTTTTGAAAATTATTCGCACATAGTTACCGTGGAAGACGGAAGTATAATTGGAGGGCTCGGTACAACAGTTTCTGTTTTTAAGAATAATCACAATTACAAAAATAAAATAACCTCACTTGGTGTGCCTGGTAAGTTTATTGAACACGGTAATGTTGAAGCATTACACAAAATTTGTGGCTATGATGTTGGTGGAATTATAACAGTTGTTACAAATCTTACTGGTTCTTAACCAGTTTCATCTCGTCAAGTAAATACCCAGCTCCAGCATATTTATCAACAACAAAAAGGAAATATCTAATATCAATTGATATGTTTCGGCAAACAACCGGGTCGTACATTAAATCACTCATAGTGCCCTCCCAACAGCGGTCGAAGTTTACTCCAACCAATTCGCCTTTGGCATTTAGTACCGGACTACCCGAATTTCCTCCTGTTGTATGATTACTTGCAGCAAATCCCACATGCAGAGTGCCATCTTTATCTGCGTAAGCACCATAATCCTTATTCTCGTACAACTCATGCAATTTGTCAGTAACAACATAATCATAAATGTCGGGGTCTTCCTTTTCCATAATACCATCCAATGTGGTAAAGTGCTTGTAGTAAACCGCATCCTTTGGCGAATATCCGTTTACATTGCCATAAGTAACACGTAGCGTGAAATTTGCATCAGGGTAAAAACGTGCATCCGGCTGCATTTCCATTTGTGCTTTCATGTAGATACGTTGTAAACTATCAATAGAATTGTTAATAATCACAATTTCGTTTTTAATTTCTTCGGTGTAAAATTTCATTAATTCATTGGCAATTGCAAAAGCCGGATCTTTAACAAGTTTTTTATACTGTTTAGGTTTATAATTATCTAAAAATGAAATCAGTTTGTCCTCCTTGTCAAAAATTGATTTTGAAAATACATAATTTGTATATGCCTGATAATTACCTTTGTATTTAGTATTGATAGTATTAAAAAATGCAGGTTTGTATTCCGAATCAAGATTTTCATCATAAAGTCTAAGCATGGCAACGGTTACCTCTTCATCAATTGGTTGGTAATAATCCTTAAAGAAACTAGCTGTTTTACTTTTTAATTTTGCTAATTCTTTATTTATAGCTTCTTGATTTATAGGTTTGCTTTTACTTAAAGCAATAAGAGTTTTAAATGAGTTTGCAAATTTTACTATTTCAATGGCTAAGCCAGCCTCCTTAATGTAATCCAGAGCCAAATTAATAGGAGTAAGTTCTTGGTATAGGTTTTTAAATTCAGGAATAATATTGGCATATTGAGTGTTTTCTGATTCTAAAGCCCACTTGGTAAACTCGGCTTCAAAATCCTGCTTCGCCTCAATGCCTTTCATGCGTTTTACGCCACCACTTTCTCCAATCATTTTTTTCCAATAGTTTGCAACTCGTGCATCTTTCGAAGCATACTGAATTCGAACCTTAGGATCTTTTGTTGAGTACTTTTTAAAAATATCAAGACGGGTTTGGCGTAATTCTATCTTTTTAGGATTTCCAACTTCTGTAATCATTTCAACAGCATATGATGGCAAATATTCCTTTGTTCGAGCTGGGTAACCAAATACGAAGGTGAAATCATCTTCTTGCACACCGTCCAGCGAAATTGAGAAGAAATATTTTGGTTGGTAAGGAACGTTATCTTCTGAGTATTCAGCAGGATTTCCATCTTTGTCAACATAAATTCTAAATAACGAAAAATCACCAGTATGTCGTGGCCACATCCAGTTGTCGGTATCGCCACCAAATTTACCAATGTTCGATGGAGGAGCACCCACAAGGCGAATATCCTTAAAAGTTTCCGTAATCATCATGTAGTACTTGTTACCCTGAAAAAACGGCTTTATGGCAGCTTTATATTTGGAGTCACTCTCAAAATTAGCAATTACAGAAGCAATATTTATTTTAATAATAATGTTTCTCTCATTCATGGGCATATCATCAACAACATTCATTAATATGCTATCGGTAACATCCCTCATTTCAATCATTAACGTGGCAGTTAGTCCGGGATTTGGCAATTCCTCACCTTTATTCATGGCCCAAAAACCATCAGTTAAATAATCTTGTTCAAGGGTGCTGTGTTTTTGTATCTGACTAAAGCCACAATGATGATTTGTGAGCAGCAGCCCATCTTTCGAGATAATTTCGCTGGTACATCCTCTGCCAAAAAGTAGTATTGCATCCTTCATACTACTGTTGTTTATCGAATAAATATCTTCAGCAGTAATTTTCATACCCATTTCCTGCATTTCCCTCTCATTCATCTGCTGCAGCAACATTGGTATCCACATACCTTCGCCGGCAAATAGCGTTATTCGTACAAACATTATAATAACTAATGTCAATAAAGTCGATCTAATTTTCATAATTACTTGATTAATAAATTATGTCGCAAAGTTACATTTTTTTTAATTTGGGCGGCATACGTGCTTTTCGTTTGTAGTTACTTTATTACAGTTGTTATTCTGTAAAAACGGTACGGGTGCTTCGTTCCTCCGCATCCGCCCGTTTACATAATAATACCAACTACAACTCCAAATTACCGATATAAATCGTTTCTTTTTCCCTTTATATTCGTTAAGGTTTTATAATATACACGTAATCAAATACCTATAAAATGCATCTTAATATGTAGTATACTGATAATCAGCATTTTGTTATTTGACGACTTTGTGAGAAACAAAAACTGTATGAATTATCGATTATATACTTGAGTCCACTCCGAAAAGTCAATTTTGCCACAAAGGCACAAAAACACAAAGAATTCACAAAGCTTTACTTTACTGGTTATCTGTTCTTTGTGTATCTTAGAGCCTTTGAGTCTTAGTGGCATTTTTTTGTTTTTATACTTTTCGGAGTGGACTCACCATTACACCATTATATCATTACACCATTTCGTAGTTCATAAAAAACATTCCATTGCAAGTTTTTATTTTTTACTTTTGCAGCCTTAATTTTAATTACAATGCTTACAACTATAATAGTTTTAATTATTCTCTTTTTGTCAATACAGGTATTTCCTGTGGCAATTGGAATTAATATTAAAGGCAATTGGTTAAAAGCAACTCTGTTTGTTGTTGTTCTGTCGTTATTGCAAGCAGTTACTTATTGGTTGGGCTTAAAATTAGGAAGCACCTTTATGCATCTCATGGATGGCTTTAAAGGGGTTGTTTTTCTTTTGGGGTTTTTACTAATTGGTATTAGAATGCTAATGGAAACGCTAAGTATTAGAAAAGGCGAACGAACCTATTCAATTGATAGTGTTGGGTTTGTTGTTATGGCATCGTTAGCACAATCCATGAACACCTTTTTAGCAGGGCTGCTCTTTAACTATATCGATGTAAATGAGATATTTACAGTTATTTTATTATTGGTTTTAACAGTTATTATTGCTGTTGTTGGTGTGATTCTAAAACCCGAAAAACAATCTCTTATTTTTGCATCATTATTATATACACTTGGCGGAATTACAATGATTATTTCAAGTATATACATTACATTTTTCATATTTTAAAATTAGTAAACATGATTCTGAAGAAATTCTTTTTTATAGTGTTCGTAAGCACTTTTATTTCTAGTGTTGCATTTGCACAGATCCCCTCTGGTTATTATAACAATGCACAAGGTTTAACTGGCGAAGAACTTAAAAATTCATTGCATAATATTATTGATAATCATACCGAGCATTCGTATGATGCTCTTCGTGATTATATTCTTAAAAATACTGATGAAGATCCAAATAATAGTAGCAATGTGATATTGTTATATACAGGTCGATCACAAGCAAAGAGTACATTTGGTGGAAATGTAGGCGAATGGAACCGAGAGCATGTATGGGCTAAGTCACATGGCGACTTTGGAAATGACCCTCCTGCAGGTACCGATGCACATCATATTCGTCCATCTGATGTGCAAGTTAATAGTGCACGTGGCAATCTTGATTTTGATATGGGTGGAAGCCCTGTTTCCGGTGCTCCTGGTTGTTATAGAGATAGCGACTCATTCGAGCCTCGAGATGCTGTAAAAGGCGATGTTGCTCGTATGATTTTTTATATGGCAACTCGTTATGATGGTAGTGATGGTGTGCCAAATCTAGAGGTAGTTGATCAGGTTAATACATATCCTAATCCTCGCCATGGTAAATTATCACAGCTAATATTATGGAATGCCCAGGATCCTCCTGATGCATTTGAAATAAATAGAAATAATGTGATTTATTATGATTATCAAAATAACAGAAATCCGTTTATTGATCATCCTGAGTATGTTGATGATATTTGGGGTGACCCAAGTAATGTACAAACAACAACTTCAATGGAGGTGTCTGTTTATCCAAATCCAACAGAAAACACATTGAATGTAGTTATTGATCTAACCGATGCTTTACAATATTCAATTCACTCTATTTATGGTAACCAAATAGCAAAAGGAAGTTTAACAACAACTGTATCAAATATTGATATTGCACTACTCTCAAATGGAATATATTTCTTGTCGATAACTGATAGAGTAAGTCAAGTTAATAAAACAGTTACTTTTATTAAAACATCAAACTAATAATGAAAAACCCTTCTATCAGGATTACCAAAGAGTTTAAATTTGAAATGGCTCATGCTCTAAAGGGTTATGATGGCTTATGTCGTAATATACATGGTCATTCATATGAGTTATTGGTAACCATACTGGGTAAGCCCATTAGCGATACAAATAGTCCTAAATTGGGAATGGTTATGGATTTTGGTGATTTAAAGAATATTGTTAGGTCTACAATTGTTGATGTTTACGACCATGCACTTGTGCTAAATAACAATTATCCTGAAGACTTAACCAATAAATTAAGTGAGAATTTTGAAAAGATTATAATTGTTGATTATCAGCCTACAAGTGAGTTAATGATTGCTGATTTTGCTGAAAAAATTATGGCTGAACTTCCTTCTCATGTTAGCTTAAAGTATTTGCTACTAAGGGAAACTGTTACCTCGTATGCCGAGTGGTATGCTGAAGATAATAGATAGTATTTTCTGCTTATATTTTCTTGATATTAGTACACATCTGTTAAATACCCAATTTTAGGTATTGTTAATCGATTAACTGCAAATTATTTTTGCAGTTAAAAAACAGATGAAAAAAATCTCTATTATATTTTTAGTAGCAATTCTGCTTTTGAGTGTTAAACTATTCTCGCAGAGTAACAAAATTGACAATGCTTCCTCTAAACTGCTTTCAAGTGGTAATAACCTTACGGTGGGTGGCTACGGACAAATTGATTATAACAAACCCTTTGGTAGTAATGAAATTGCAAATGGAAACCTCGATGTACATCGTCTTGTAATATTATTTGGGTATCGCTTTAATGAGAAGTTAAGTTTTATTTCGGAAATTGAGATTGAGCATGTTAAAGAAGTTTATGTTGAGCAAGCTTTTTTGGTTTATAATATTAATACATATGTTCAAATACGAGGTGGATTAATGTTGGTTCCCATGGGGATTATTAACGAATATCATGAACCAACCACATTCAATGGTGTTGAACGACCATTAATTGACAAGTATATATCACCCACCACTTGGCGTGAAATTGGTATTGGAGTAACTGGTACCATCCCTGAAATATCAATTAAGTACCAAGCCTATTTAATGAATGGATTTAGTAGCTATAATGGAAGTGCTCAACTGTCAGGACAATATGGTTTGCGCAATGGAAGACAAAAGGGAGCCAAATCGATCATTAAAACCCCTGTATTTGCTGGTAGAGTTGAGTATTTTGGAATATTAGGACTAAATTTTGGGTTGTCGGCATATTATGGTAATACACAATCAACTGAGTATAATAAACTAGATACAGATGATGTATCCAAGGTTTCAACAGCTGATTCTTCTGTGGTAAAAGTTGGCATGCTTGGTTTCGATATGAGATATCAAAAAAGTGGATTTCAGCTTAGACTTCAAACATATTATACAAATCTATCAAATACTCTTCAGTATAATTATTTTACTGCAACTAATAATATCCCAAATGATTTAGGCAGCAGTATGTATGGGTATTATTTGGAAGTTGGTTATAATGTTTTTCATTTGTCAAACAAAATATCTAGTGAGTTGATTCCTTTTGTAAGATATTCCGCTTTTGATACGCAGAGCAAAGTTGCTGAAGGGTTGCTGAAGAATGATGCCTACAAAACTCAGGTAATAACTGCTGGAATTAGTTGGAAACCTATTACAGAAGTTGCGCTTAAAGCAGATGTTCAACTAATAAAGTCACATAACCAGAGTAGCTATAATAATACTTTTAATGCAGGGGTTGCTATCTGGTTTTAATCTAGAAAAATGAAGAATACATTTCTTGTAATAGTTATAACTATCATGCTTTGGGTAATGTTGATTGGTTTGTCAGATGCTAATCATATTAAAATTCCTTATTCTAAAATTGAAAAGTCGATTAAAAAACACTTGACAAAACAAAACATATCATTGGTGCCAGTTGAAGTTGGGAGTGATCAAATTTTACAATCTAAAATACTAGAGATTACAGTAAATAATGTAACGGCTGGTTATGTGTATGTTGGTCGTGTTAATAGCTGTCGTGCTGGAGGATGTTCCGTATTATCAAATGATGATACTGTTGAATTTGAATATTTCGATTATTTCTTAATTGCTGATTCTAGTGCTAATGTTGTGAATGTAAAGGTGTTTAATTATCAGGCAACCCATGGTCATCAAATAATGAGTAGGGGATGGTTAAGGCAATTTGTTGGATATGGTGGTGATCAATCTTTAAAATATGGAAAGGACATTCAAGCTATTTCGGGTGCAACAGTATCTGCAAAAACTCTTATTGATGATATTGAGGAAGCTGGGAGCTTATTACGTACATTATACCAACTAAACATCAAAATGCGCTGATAAATCTTCACCTTTTTAATTTTATTTTCTTGAGAAAATTTCTCCGTAACTTTGGCTATGCAGATATTTTATCAATTCACTAAAACTAAAAATCTATTGATTCATTAAGCGCATTCTGAAATTTAATTGGTATTATTAAATTCCGTTGAGATATCTCGTCAGCTTGCTGCGAGTAGTTTCATTTAATTAACTACTTTCACACTCCAAATATAATTCAAATGAGCCTAAAAACTGAAATTGAAAAGGTACTAACTAAATTTGTTGGAACTAGTGTAATTGTTAATGATTTTATTCCGGTTGGTGGTGGTTCAATAAATGAAACACATAGACTAAGTACAACTGCTGGCAGTTTTTTTATTAAGAAGAATTCAGCATCATTATATCCTCATATGTTTCACAAAGAGGCTCAAGGCCTTAAAATTTTGAATAGTACTAATGAAATTGTTACCCCCGAAGTTATCGGAATCGGTGAAAGTAGTAATGAATCTTTCTTAGTATTGAAATTTATTGATGGGGGAATAAAAAGAAAATCTTTTTGGGATGATTTTGGACGCAAGATGGCTTCTCTACATAAACATACTGATGATGACTTTGGTCTAGATCATGATAATTATATTGGTTCGTTAAAACAACATAATGGTAAGCATAATAGGTGGAGTGATTTTTTTAGGGAAGAACGACTGGAAAAACAAGTTAGGCTAGCCCGAAATAATGATAGAATTGATAAAGGATTAGTTGCTACATTTGATAGTTTTTATGCAAAACTTGATAATATTTTTCCAGAGGAGCCCCCTGCACTATTACATGGCGATCTATGGGGAGGTAATTTTATGGTGAACGAATCAGGTTCTCCTGTAATTATCGATCCTGCCGTTTACTATGGTCATCGTGAAATGGATTTGGGTATGTCACAACTTTTCGGTGGCTTCGATGGTCAGTTTTATAAAAGCTATAATAAACATTACCCCCTTGAAAATGGTTGGAGAGAACGATTAGACTATTGCAACTTATACCCATTGTTGGTGCATGTTAATTTGTTTGGTGGGGGCTATATTCAATCTGTAGTTTCTATTTTAAAAAGGTTTTGAGTAATACAATTAACTATTAAACATCAAAATGTACTGATAATACAAAGCACATTTTGATGTTTAAACAACCCAATAATAAATTCCTGTATTATTTCTTTAGTATTTTTCCGCTGCTCAATAATTCACCACTATTATTTATTGAATGATACAAATAAACACCTGTGGGTAAATTAGAAATGTTAAGCTGAATATTACTTTGTCCATCAATACTACTTTTAGCTACAATCTGCCCCAGCTGATTCATTAAGACTAATTCTCCTGTAATTATTTTGTCAAACTCAAAAGTTAATAAATTTGATGCTGGATTAGGAAATACTTTTGTTTCCACAATATTTGTTTCATTTAATCCAACGTGAGAACCATTGAAGAAAGATATACCATACACATCTTCGGTAATTGGGTCAACATCAAGTGAGAATAGTATAAAACCAATGTTCACATCATTTGTCCACCATGAGTAGGTAGTTGAGCTATCTTCGTAAGCATCAATAAATATCCAAGCCCCACTTACCATCATAAATGTGCTGTCAGTTTCATCCTCATCAATACGCTGACGTAGTGAATTATATGTGCCCGATGGTATGGTTATTGAGCCCCAAGCATCAATAATAGTTTCTTTCACTATTGTACTTTTTGTACGGATTGAATCATACCCTGGTATTGGACTTGCAATTACCATATCACTTGTAATTAATTCATTGTAAGCATTTTGATAATCTACAGGAAAATCCAGAATAATATCCTCTGGTTCAACATGATTATATGCAAAGCCAAACTCCTCAGTATCAATAGCATATCCTATTGTTGAAAATTTATCATCACTTCTAACCATATAAGCGTAAACATCTCCAGCGTCGATGTCGTGCGAGTAAAAAGCAAAGTTTGCATTTGGAAAAGCATCTCCAAATGGTGTAGAAGAAGGTAAAATAAAGTTAATTGTATCAACGGTATTCGATTGAACATTAGTAAAATCCCAAACTTTATTAGCCCCAGGCTCACCAGGAATAATATCTCCTAAAAAAGTAGTGTCGTTTGCCAAATAAATAGTTGTTCCGGCAGGCGCAATATCATTATTGGTAACAGTAATCTGAGCAAAGGTAGTTGCTGCCAGACTTAATAAAATAAAACTAAGTAAACGTTTTTTCATAATAAATATTTTTAAGGGTTAAAATAAGCAATAGTTATAGCTTATTAGTTAATAAAAACAAAGGTATAAAAATATTGAGACTTGTATAAAAACAATATGGGGTTCCATGAGTTTTTTCAGGCTTAAGGGGAGGGTAATAATTCCTTTCTTTTAAGAAGTTAAGATAATAAAAGGAATTAAAAGACCCCTTTTAGAAACTTTTTTAGCATTTTAAACTTAAAAAACACAAAACACATCTTCTATATGCTCGAAATTTAGTTTTTTTGCATAGTATTAAAAAATATATCAAGTGAAGAGAACTGAAATTAAATCATTACTACAATTAAAAGAATACGGTAGCGAATTTGTAGTGCAAGGTTGGGTACGAACAAAGCGAGGAAGTAAAAATGTTGCTTTTATAGCACTTAACGATGGGTCAACCATAAATAATATTCAGATAGTTGTGGATGTAACCGAAAATACTACATCCATTCTGGAAAATATTAATACGGGAGCTGCCCTGTCTGTTATTGGTGAGCTAGTTGAATCTGCAGGTAGCGGCCAAAATGTTGAGATTCATGCTAAGAGTGTTGAAATTCTGGGTGTGGCAAATCCTGAAGAATATCCACTTCAGCCAAAAAAGCACTCACTTGAGTTTTTGCGCGAAAAAGCGCATTTACGTTATCGTACAAATACTTTTGCGGCAATAGCACGCATTAGGCATAGTATGACTTTTGCCATCCACAAGTTTTTCAACGATAGGGGATTTTACAATATTCATTCACCAATATTAACAGGTTCGGATGCTGAAGGTGCTGGAGAAATGTTTCAGGTAACTACTTTAAATTTAAAAGATATTCCAAAAACCAAAGAAGGTGAAGTTGATTTTAAACAAGACTTTTTTGGAAAAGCATCAAACTTAACAGTATCGGGTCAGCTTGAGGCTGAGCTGGCTGCACTAGCTCTTTCTAAGGTTTATACTTTCGGACCAACATTCCGTGCCGAAAATTCAAACACTGCTCGTCATTTAGCTGAATTTTGGATGATTGAACCTGAAATTGCATTTGCTGATATTATTGATGATATGGATTTGGCTGAAGATATGCTCAAGTACGTTATTGCCTATGCTCTAGAAAACTGTATGGATGACCTTGTATTTTTGAGTAAACGATTAACCGAGGAAGATAAAAACAAGAAAGCAAATGAGCGTTCGATGGAACTTATTGAAAAATTAAGATTTGTTTTAGATGAGCCGTTTGTTCGATTAACATACACTGAGGCAATAGATATTCTTAGAAACTCAAAACCAAACAAAAAGAAAAAATTTCAATTTGTTATTGAAGGCTGGGGTGCTGATTTGCAATCGGAGCACGAACGTTATCTTGTAGAAAAGCATTTTAAAAAGCCCGTTATCCTTACCGATTACCCAAAAAATATTAAGGCTTTTTACATGAAGCAAAATGATGATGGGAAAACCGTAAGAGCTATGGATGTTCTTTTTCCACAAATTGGTGAAATCATAGGAGGCTCGCAACGCGAAGAAAATTATGATAAGTTATATACTCGCATGAAAGAGATGGATATTCCGGAAGAATCAATGTGGTGGTACTTGGAAACCAGAAAGTTTGGAACAGTTCCACATGCCGGATTTGGACTGGGTTTTGAACGGTTAATTCTATTTATTACAGGTATGGGTAATATTCGCGATGTTATTCCTTTTCCTCGTACTCCAATGAATTTAGAATTCTAGATTGATTTAATCGATAGTTGCACATTCTTATTAAATCAATGAAACTACATTTTCACAGGTTATAGTGCAATAAAAATATTTAGTTGAACTGATCCTGAGCGTAAGCCGAGGGATCTCAAAGGTCTTATTCCCCTCCCCTTGGGGCTTTGGGCGAATAGGAAAATGTACTCCTCTTAATCCCAGTCACCTTTCGCGTAACATGCTGTAATGTGTTTGGTAATTATTGCTTAATAACATTTTAATAAAATGATTCACTAAAAGTATGCCATAATGCAAAAGTTGTTACATTTGTGTTCTTGGAAATTTTAATAATTGTAAATGCTAAGCCAACGATTACAGCAAAAATTGCTTCAAAAACTATCTCCACAACAAATATTGTTGATGAAGTTATTGCAAATACCCACTGTTGGTATGGAGCAACGTATTAAGCAAGAAATTGAAGATAATCCGGCATTAGAGGTTGATAATGTTGAAGAACAAGATGATGATGCGGACTTGTTTAATGAAGACGATGAAGTTAAAGATCAAAATGAATCGGGTGATACAGAGTTGGATGATTATAAAACTAAAGATGATGAATTTGATTTTGACGATTTCATCAATGAAGATGATGTTCCTTCGTATAAATTAAAAACCAATAATTATACTTCTGATGAAGAGCGTAGGGAGATCCCATTTGTTTCTGGCATAAGCTTTCACGAAAATCTTCAGAATCAATTGAATATGCGTAATCTTAGTGAAAGGGAAACTCAAATTGGCACTTATATAATTGGCAATATTGACGACTCGGGATACTTACAACGATCAACTGATGCTATTGTTGATGATTTGGCATTTGCACAAAATATTGATGTTAATAAAGAGGAGGTTAGCGATGTATTAAATGTTATCCAACAATTTGACCCTTCGGGAGTAGGCGCTACTGATTTGAAAGATTGTTTGTTAATCCAGCTTAATAGCGACATGGATGAAAATCCTTCTGATAAATTGCAGCTTGCCATTAAAATAATTAGTAGGTATTTTAATGATTTTACAAAAAAGCATTACCAAAAAATAATGAAGCGTGCTGAAATTACCGAAGATCAGCTAAAAAGTGCTATGGATGAAATTCTTAAATTGAATCCAAAACCAGGTAATTCGTTGAGCGAAACAACAAAATCGAATCATTATATAATCCCTGATTTTACCATCACCAATAATGGAGATAAACTTGAATTATCACTTAACTCATGGAATAATCATGACCTTAGAGTAAGTAATTCATTTTCAGGCATGATGGATGCCGTTGGTAAGCAAAAGAGAAGTAAAAAACAACGCGAAGCTTACTCATTTATTAAACAAAAGGTTGATTCGGCAAAGTGGTTTATTGATGCAATACAGCAGCGTCAACATACTCTCTATTCAACAATGAAAGCTATTATGGATTACCAATATGAGTATTTACTTACTGGTGATGATACTAAGCTTAAGCCAATGATACTAAAGGATATTGCTGATATCGTTGACCTTGATATTTCAACAATTTCACGTGTTGCCAATAGTAAATATGTTCAAACACCATTTGGCACATTATTAATTAAGAGTTTCTTTAGCGAGTCGATGCAGAAAGATGACGGCGAAACAGTTTCTACTCGCGAAATAAAAACTATCTTGAGAGAAATTATTGATGCTGAAAGTAAAGAAAAACCATTTACTGATGAATACCTAACAGTTAAATTAAAAGAAAAAGGTTACCCAATAGCAAGACGAACCATAGCAAAATATAGAGAACAACTAAGTATTCCTGTTGCACGTTTACGTAAGGAACTTTAATGTACTATCATTGATGTATACATACTCAAGTCACTAATTATTATTCACAAATTAATCTATTGCAAATGAGTATCAGTTTGGCAAAAATAATTTCAGCAATTTTTCATCCACTTTTAGTTCCAACATATGCTTTATTGCTACTAATAAATTTCCAAACGCATTCCATACTAGCTTTACCCGAAGATTTTCGCTATATAATTGTAGCATTTGTTTTTATTACAACCTTTGTGTTACCATCAATAATTATTTTTATACTACTAAAAGTTGGTAAAATAAAAAGTCTGGAAATGCAATCACAGCAAGAACGAGTACTTCCAATGCTAATAATAGCGGTTGCTTTTTACAGTACATACTACTTGCTTAAACAGTCAGCTGTTACAGGTTTAATGTCACTTTTTATGGTTGGTGCTACAATGCTGGTTTTAATTGCGTTAATAATAAATTACATAACAAAAATAAGCCTGCATATGACTGCCTGGGGAGGTTTGTTTGGAACATTTTTGGGATTTGCAATCAGCTTTAGTTATAATTTAATCCCAATGTTACTTGTTACAATTTTTGTAATAGGAATAATAGCTACAGCGCGCCTTAAACTAAATGCTCATACACCTTTACAAGTTTATTTAGGTTTTTTAGTAGGCACATTAGTCATGGTATTTTTGTTTAATATTATTTGAGCGGACTAATTGGTATTAATAGAATAATACTATAATAGGTTTTGGCATTTTCATGGATTTTATGATTTATAGTCTATAAGCGAATACTAGTAACGAGGTTTTGTATTTTTTGCAATACTAACTATTGCCACTAAATTCTAATAAATACGCTTTAATAAACCCATCTAGTTCACCATCCATAACATTTTGAACATTTGATGTTTCGTGATTTGTGCGGACATCCTTCACAAGTTTATATGGATGCATAACATAGGAACGTATTTGTGAACCCCACTCAATTTTTTTCTTGTTTCCTTCAATTTGAGCTATTGCATCTTGCTTTTTACGGAGTTCAATTTCATATAGTTGTGAGCGTAACATTTGCATAGCTTTTTCCCTATTTTGTAGTTGCGATCGTGTTTCCTGACATTCGATAACAAGTCCTGATGGCTCATGATGTATGCGTACTGCGGTTTCTACTTTATTTACATTTTGCCCTCCTGGTCCGCCTGATCTAAAAGTATCCCAACTAATATCGCCCGGATTTACAGTAATTTCAATTGAATCATCAACAACAGGGTAAACATATACAGATGCAAATGATGTGTGCCTGCGGTTTGCAGAGTCGAAAGGTGATAATCGTACCAACCTGTGTACCCCATTTTCACTCTTTAAATACCCAAAGGCAAATTCACCTGTAAATTGTAGGGTAACTGATTTTATGCCAGCTCCATCACCTGCCTGATAATCAAGCTCTTTAACCTTGTAATTATTACGTTCGCCATACCGGATATACATTCGCATTAGCATTTCGGCCCAATCCTGACTTTCGGTACCACCGGCTCCAGGATTAATTTTTAGTATGGCATCAAATGCATCTTCTTTATTGCTGAGCATTTGCAGGAATTCCAGATCAGCAATAATATTTTCAGTTGAGTTAAATTGGACATCAAGATCATCGCGAGTAGCTTCTTTCATTTCAAAAAACTCTTCAAGCACAAGTAAATCCTCAAATGATTCATTGGCATTGTTATATGAATCAACCCAACGTTTTTTTTCTTTGGTTTTTTTTAGATGTTGTTCTGCAATTTTAGGGTTATCCCAAAAGTTAGGTGATTGAGTTTTTTCTTCTTCTTCTTCAATCTCCATTTTCTTTTGATCAACGTCAAAGATACCCCCTTAGGGCTTCTAGCCTTCCTTTTAGGTTTTTACGCCCCTCTGTTGTATACATATTTCTATTGTTTCTGTTGTTACTGTTGTTGTTTTTGCCATCAAGACTCTAAGGCACTAAGATACACTAAATTTATTGTTGTTATTGCCACTGCTGTTTGCATTAGCTTAAATAGTCATTGTTTCTATCCCCAAGTACATCATTAGTTACTAAAATTAAATCTCACCCTTAATAACTTTCCAAACTAGTTCAGGTTGAAAGCCTTTTTGTTGGGCATACTTAACTAATTTATTGTTGTGCCTAAATTCGTTATCATCATTAATTATTTTAGATGATAGTACCGTTTTTAAGGTGTTAATATATTCCTTTTCATCAATGGAATTTAGAGCAATTTGAATGGTTAGATCAGGTATTTGTTTTTGATGAAGGGCATAGCTAATTTTATTTCTTCCCCAGCGATTATTTCGTAATTTTCCATTGGCAAAAGCAAGAGTATATCTTTCTTCATTAATAAAATCCTCAGTTTTTAATTGAAGAATTATTTCAAATATAATTGCCTCATCTATCTTCCAACTAATTAATTTGTTCTTTACATCAAAAATACATCGCTCCTGATATGCACAAAACTTACGTGCTTTTTCTAGTATAAAAATGTGTTGTGATGTCATCGTCTGTTTTTAATTAGGAATAAAATAAACTAGCAAAAAAGGCTATTTATCTAAGAAATAATGAAGTGTTACATCAAAAACCAATACTTCATTTGGACCAATGCTTACTGAACCATCAGGCCCATACGCTAATTCGGAAGGGATAATAAGTTTAATTTTTCCGCCTTCACCTATTAATTGAATTCCTTCTTGCCATCCGGCAATAACTTGATAAAGACCAAATGTTATAAACTCACCATCGTCAAACACAACGCCATCCAGCCCATAACCAACATATGACACAGTTACTTGGGAGTTAATATTTGGGTGATTAGCAGAGCCTGGTTCTTTAATCTCATAATACAAACCACTTGGGGTAAATTGCCCAGTTAGCTGATTTTCAGATGCGTATGCTACAATCAAGTTATAGTCAACTTCTGATTGGTTATTATTATCTTTTTTACATGATAATATAACTAAGCTTAATAAAAAGAATATAAAAATTGTAATTGGACGTTTATTAATCATATTTAGTTATTTGAGCAGCAAAATTACATTTTTTTATTTTAGATAAACCTTAATATTATTGGTACTATTACAAATTTAGTGGAATATTGCTGAATGCTAAAATGATTTAATGCTAAAATGCGTAAATAAAAGGATTTACATCAGTACAAAAACATTCTTTGCATAATCTATTTTATTTATTGTTAATTATTTAAACATTTAAACATTTAGACATTATTACATTTAAGCATTATCACAAAAATTATCCCAAATCTGAGAAGTATATTACCTACTTATTTATTTACAACTCCTTAGTATTCAATAGTTGCTTAACAAGCTTTGGT